>RCNJ01000166.1_pt1 | contig 50133 bp, 39 predicted proteins | sample 2041171 | NCBI WGS metagenome assembly RCNJ01 (sample SAMN09708213, study PRJNA481090) | feces metagenome | biome: feces | host: Pygoscelis adeliae | place: Antarctica: Rookery Lake | collected 2010-03-01 | reverse complement strand
GGGGGGGTAGAGGAGATGGGTATGTCGGGACTTCCGGTTCCGCATCGATGTCTGATTCCGACGCCGGTTCTGAGGGTGGTGGTGAGGAGAGTGGCGCGCAGTCGAGTTCAACGCCGGGTGACATGACTTCGTCATCTTTGTTCCATCGGCCCCCCGTATCTTCAGCCGCTTGTTCTGCATCGCGCTTCATGCGGAAGACTTTTCCGAAACTGGATGCGATCGTGGTGGATTTGAGACCGATCTTTCCATAGTCCGTCCCGTAGATATCACCTACTAGCATGTCAACCTTTGCGTTGTCGCCCCGTTCTGCCATGCCTAGCATGTCGTCAAAGGTCCTCGCCCCGGTCAACAAACTTAGCAACCCCCAGAGGGTGCCGCCGCCTAGGGAGGTGCCGCCGACTCGCTGGAATTCCCGCGGCCCCGAGACCTTTATCATGGAGACTCCCGAGCCGATGTTGACGAGGAGGTAGGGGTAGATGTTGGAGGTGAGGGCTGCGAAGGCCATAGGGTCGGTGTCAGAGTAGGTGAATACTTCGCGCGGGATCTCGGTTATGAAGAAATCGAGGCCTACCACACATTAGTCTCTGCTCTCCAAACTTCACTCTCGATACAGCTCAGCCCTATAACAATGCCTGCGCTGAGCTGCGGATCAGCTGGTAAGAGGAAGCCGCTTACCAATAATCAAACACTCCATCTCATCCTCCCTCAACACATCAACACCCAACGCCTCACGGATCTTCTCATAATACTTGAACGCGCCTCCTCCTGTCGCCATCACACACAACTCGCCCGGTCTCGAACCATTCAGTGCCTGTTGTTTCAGTTTCAAGGTTTGCATGAATCGTATACAGTCATCTATCCGATCCGTCTCAAAACTCATAAAATTGAGTCTTCCGCCTGGTTTTGCGGGTGGTGGTTCGCGCGAGAAGTAGACTAGTTTGGCGAGGCTGCCTCCTATCTGTTAAGCTGTTAGTCTATCTCTCGCATATCCCCACTTTCAACCAGTTAACCACCAACGTAACTCTTAGGAGCTAGGGATAAGAGAGGAGGACAACGCACATCCACAGCGATATGGCTAATAACGGCCGTATGATTCGGCAGCCTAATATCCGTCGTCTCATGGTTCGCGCCATTCACAGGACTTCGATGCGGGCTCGTGCTGTCGCGGTCGACTATAAATGCGCCTTCGACATTGATCTTCACACTCCCCGGATGCGATATCGTGTTGTCTATATCTGCGGTATTTGTGCTAGTCCGGCGGTGCGAGGACTGGGACGGCCGAGCTGGAACAGACGCGGAGGAGGATGACGGGCGGTTGGTGAGGACGGCGGGGGCGGATGCGCGGGCGGCGCTTGTGGCCATTGCGCTGGATGTCGAGGACTTTGTCTCTCACAATTATACGTATCAGGTGTAGCAGGTGCGGGTCCAGGTGCTAGTATATGGCAATATATCCGTCACTGTATCTGCAGGTGGGAGGTCGTCGTCGTTGAAGGTATACGACTCAACCAATTTCTTGCCGAGTACTAAGTGGTTGTTCGCGATAAGATAGCAGGTCAGAGGGGTCACGAATCTGTCAGATTCCATCTACCCGAGGCTTGACACAGATGTGGAGTTTTGGGGCAGAGATGGAGAACGAGGTTTAATATAGGACTAGCGATTGGTAATTGGGAAGCTTTGGAGCGAGGCGAAGATGGGGTGAAGTCTGGTGATTAGAAGGGGTGACGGATGATCGCCAATTGTCTGGTTATATGGTTACCGAGTTAGATCAACTGACTCAGTATGGTGTTCCGTGGCAAACTATGGGATTAAGCTAGTAGCAGTTAAACTCCAAGTATAATCTTTGTATAGCAGAAAGCTATTAACACAGCTACAAACTATTATATCATTATATCCGAATAAATACCGTCATGCTCCCCTCGGAGACTTTTCAATGCGGAGAATATTCTTGACGGCATAAGTTCTGTCCCCCGGCCCGTCAAATAGTCCGCTGCCAAGCTTCATCCCTGTAGCTGTATTTCCATGGCAGCTAGACTTGGCCTAGACTTGGGACCGTAACGAGCAGCTGGCTGATAATTGTTCCGACTAACACTCCCCTGAATACCACAAGCGACAACCACGAGTATACTTAAGCGCCGTTACATCGCGCTTAACATACTATATGACGCCAGAGGAGTAGACAGTACCACGACACGATCGGAACGGACTACGCATCGAGTTTAGGTCAGCGTAACCCGAAAGGCCACGCCGCAACCGGTTGCGACGAGCTTCGATACGACGATGGAGCCGTTATGGCATAGTCGGCGCGTGCAGCGTTTCGCTGCTTTCGCTTTCATCTTCCTGTAAGATCTCGTTCTCGCAATCTTCCCTCCCACTTTTCGATGGTAAGAACCCCTTGCTAATCAGCTCACAGGGCACTCATATTCATATTATTCTTCTCCCGGAATTCTCTACCCACATCCGCCATGCCAATAATAACAGGCGACAAAGCTCCAGCAGCAAAAACACCAGCAGCAAAAACACCGGCCGCATTACAAGACGAGCAGCTATACAACTCTAGCCTCCCAGAATACGACCCAAAACACATGCCCGCGGTGCCCACCACGGCAGCAGCAGCGACCAAAGCACAACACACATCCGTCTCCGTCCCAGTGGCGTCTGCCGACAAATGGCTCGCCCCAAGCCTCGACGAAAGCCGCGTCGCCCTCATCATCGAGACCCGCCCAGCAGTTGTGCTCCCAGCACTGCTCACCCATATGATCGCCGCGCTCCCACCGCAATGGGTCGTGAAAATGGTCGGGACCAACGAATCGTTCGCCTCTGTGCGCAAGAGCCGCTCCTTACAGCACCATATCAACAGTACTAAGCTCTTGTTGCAGGAGCTGCCGGATGTTTACCCCATGACGAGCCAGGAGACTGTTTCCCAGACTCTGACCAATATCACTTTTTATAGAGATTTTCTTGCACCGGCGGAGTGGATCCTGATGTTCCAGACCGACTCAATTATCTGTAGTGCCTCTGAGCAAAGCATCGACGACTGGGTCGCCAAAAACTACAGCTGGGTCGGGGCGCCGTGGAACTATGACGTGCCAGGCGGCAACGGGGGACTCTCCCTCCGCCACGTTCCCCGCATCGTTTCCGTCCTCGAACGTGAACAGAGGCCTGAGGGACATCGGCAGTGGGAGGACACCTGGCTGACTGAGAAGCTGAAAGATAGCGCGGCGCCGGCAAAGGAGGAGGTGTACTTTAGTGTGGAGAGTCTGTATACGGAGATGCCGCTGGGGTATCATTTGAGGGGGAGTGGGAAGTTGGCGGATCCGGGGATTTGGAGTAATGCGACGAGGAGAAGGCAGATCTTTGAGTATTGTCCGGAAACCAAAATATTGTTAGGAAATATGAGAAGAGAGGCTGGTAACGATAAAGAGCTTTTGGAGGAGGAGAAGAGGATCGATGGGAATGTTTGGAGGAAAGCTCAGGGCTTACCGCTGATTCCCAAACCATCAGTGGGCAATGACGAGAAGGAGTTGAAGGGAGATAAGGCGAAGACAGAGGAGAAGCCGAAGGAGAGCGCGGTTCCTTCAGCCACCAAAGCTTCCACACCAGAGGAAAGCAAGAAATCGGACGCAGCAACCGAGGCTTCGAGACTATCTCAGGCGGCTGAGGGCTCGTTGAGCGGCCCGGGGCCGCAGGAGTTGGCGAAGGAGGCTGAAGCGAGTGCGTTGGAGGAGGCTACTGCTGCAACGAAGGCCAAGGGAGGGGAGGGCGGGAATGGTGGTGCGGCCGCCACTGGGGAGCCGAAACCGTACGAGGCCGCGACGAGTAAGCTTGTGGGTGTGGAGGGGAGTATGACGGCCATGGCAAAAGGTGAGGTGAAGCCTACTGAGGTGGCCCCGCCGCCTGGTGTTGGAGAAGCTGGGGAGGCGGAGGGTTTCCCTGGAGATGCAGTTCCGGGAGTGGGAAAGTAAGACGAATGGAGATTGAAACAAGAGAAAGTACATTGAGATGAGAGACAGGAGAGGAAAAATTGTGTATTATGAGCATAAAGGGGCACGAATGATTGTATGAAAAGGAGGACATTGCGGAAGGATCCCTTGATAGACTGTATAGGGATGAGCGACTGGCGTTCCGGAACAAGCTGGGATATAACAACAGTTGAGTAAAGCTGTTGTGTATAGCAATGCACGGAACTTGTATCAAATGCGTAATCCTCACTTCATACTGTCAACGCTGTGTCAAGCTAATAGCTATTGTTGCCATTGCCTGTTGGTCCGACGGACTTGCTCACCATCATTGCCTCCATACTGGTTGCACGTAAAAAGCTTCTGCATGTCTGACCGCATACGCGCCAGATCGCAGTAAACAGAGTGCACTCAACTTGCAAGCAAGACCCTCAGTAAGCCAGCAAATTACGATCGAGGTTCAAAGAATGGAACGACAAGAAACGACAAGATGGATCGTGTGCATTGCCATCTCCGGGCCTGGTCGTTCGAGAGTGCTTATAAGTATTACGCGTTCAGGTGTTGGCTCTGCGACCTGATTGCCTGGGCTACTTGCGCGAATGCCAGTTATCATTTGTTAGTTGGGCGGCTTGGGTGTGGTGGAGTTGGTTCATCAATAATCGGAATGGATCAAGGGTATTTTATTGACATATTAATTTCTAGGTCGAATATCCTTGGGATTGGGGAGGTTGGTGTCGCCTTGGAATTAAGGGACGAGTTGGCTAAAAATGCGTCTGTGATAATTAATTACCTTGAATTTATGTCCTGGTCGATCACAGCCTTCATTCTCAAAATATTCATGTAAACGAAAATTGAATGGAATTTAGATAACTTTGAGAAAAGAGTTTTAGACAAATCGAACCAGACTAGAAGTCTAAATTCAAATCTCAAAACTCGGCTCTGTCAGTCATAGAAACAATAAATATATTAAAAAATTCAACCAAAATCGCTTGATAACACCCTCCTTTTTCACCATTTTTTGCACTCTTTGAATATTATTTATGTATCTGTTTTACACTTATAAAAATATCAGGAATAAGCACTCGTGGCGCAATGGTAGCGCGCAAGACTTCTAATCTTGAGGCTGCGGGTTCGAGCCCCGCCGGGTGTAATATATTTACGAGGCTTATAATTTTGACTTTTTCCACCAGTTTATGGTTGGGAAGCAACACTATACGTCGTTTTGTCATTGTTAAACATAGTAATGCATGGAGGCAGGCAGTAGAGGAAGTAAGATAAGATGAGATGTTTGTCATTAATGATCTATGTACGCCACGCTTAACCCAAATTAAAACCATAACCTCTTACACAGTGATTTGAGAGAGCATCTAGAAAACAACCTTCCCACTCAGGCCACCGGTGAGCTCAACGACCTTGCCGACCCCCATGAGCAGCATCACGGCTCCGAGAATCTCAACCCAATGTAAACCCGCGATACCATCGAACGGCATAACTGCATACGCAAGTCCGAGCAAAGCGAAGACGGCTGCCAACATCAGCATCAAGACGTCGATGGTCCTATAATACGGCAACCTCCCCATCTTATCCTTCGGCGCCGGGTAATACGTCTCAATAATCTCATCCGCAATCATCTTCCCCCCCGCCAACACAATCGGGACCCCCGTCCCCGGATGCGTACTCGCGCCCACAAACCAAGTGTTAGACAGCTTCTCGTGGTTCCACCTCGGCCTAAAGCTCAATACATTGAAGAAGTTATGGCTTAGCCCGAGAATGGCGCCGCGGTCCAAATTGAATTTCTCCTCCCATGTTAAAGGCGTGTTAACGATCTCGTGTTGGATCAATGGGCTGAGGTCCAATCCGGTCCTGTCTCGGAGGATGCGCAAGACCTGCTCCCTGACACCAGAGACGAGGGCGCCGGAGGGGGCGTAGGAAGCGATGGGCCCGGGTGTTAGGTGCCCGATGGGGACGAGGATTACTACCGCGTCGCCGTCGCTTGGTGCGGCTGACGGGTCGACGCGGGAAGGGATGTTGACGTAGAAGCTTGGCTCGTCGGGGAGGGTGTGGTCGTGGAAGATGCTGGTGAAGGAGGCGAAGTATTCGGAGGCTAGGAAGATGTTGTGGGTCGATAAGGGCAGTTTTTGGGAGAGGGACCAGTAGAAGGATATGCTACTACAAGAGGTCGGACGCTTGGTGAGGCTCTTTGCGTAGCTTGATGGTGAGGTTGGGATGGTGGAGGTGCTCAAGTTTGTCTTTGAGTGTCCATTGAGAGCTTGGCCGTTGGAGGAGGGTGTAGCAGTCGCTTCGGTTGATGCAATCTTCGTAGTCGAAGTCTCAGACGGTGGCTTGTTGTCAAAGAGGTGGTTATAAGCCCACACCAAATCGGCATTAACCACCACAATATCAGCCTCAAACACCTCTCCGCTAGCGAGCCTCACACCGGTCGCTTTATTCCCGTTCGTAAGTACCCTATCCACCTCAGTGCCCAGCCTGTACTTGACGCCCAAACGTTCTCCAACCTCAACAAGCTTCTCAACCACCTTCCAGAACCCACCCCTCGGATACCATATCCCCTCCGCCAACTCCGTATACTGCAACAGTGAATACGTCCCGGGCGCTTCATACGGGGACATCCCCATATACATACTCCCAAACGTAAACACGCGTCTCAGTCTCTCACTCTTAAAATACACCGTTGCGCGTCTCCAAATGGACTCAAAGGGATGGAGATCAATCATGTGGCTGAAGAAGCGTGGCCGGAAGATGGAGACGTAAGAGGAGAAGGGCTTGTGTAGCACTTCTATCACGGAGGTCTCGTAGTGGGTGTGTGCTTCCTTCATCCAGGACAGGTAGCGGTGGAAACCGTCCGTGCCTTCCAAGCGTTCGATCTCCTGTTTCATCTGCGCAACATCCGTTGACATCGTAAACGTCGGCGGGAGGCCGTCATCCTTGGAGTTCTTGGCGTCGAAGTAAATCGTGTAGTTTGGTTCGCACTTGAGAAGCTTGATGCCTTCTGCCTCCATAGTTGTGCCAAGATCCGCGAAGGTTTCGTGGAAAAACTTTGGAAGGAGTAACAAGGATGGTCCTTGGTCGAAGCGCTACCAATTTGTCAACAAACATGCTCGATCTTTTTCTCACGGAATCTTGGTCTTGAGCTCTTGCGTATGCTTTAAAGCATCGCGACCCTGGTGGAGGAGTCCAATTAAGCGCCATTTTCGTCTTTTAAAAAGTTGTGTGGAGAGAGGAATACGAACATAGCCCTCATGCTCAATCAAACTACACCGTCCACCAGTAAACATGTTTTTCTCAATTACGGTAACGTCGAAGCCAGCTTTCGCGAGCCGGGCTGCGGTTGCGACGCCGCCTGCCCCTGCGCCTGAAGAGGGTGTTAGCATTTTTGCTCCCACAATCCAACTATCGCTCTGGATCTGTTGTGTAGGCTCTAGGGCCCCTTCTTGCTATCAATTCATGCGCTTGCTTCCTCTTGGAATGAATCCCGTTTTCAAGCTCGCATTGAGTCTCCAGTGAAAAGTCATGTCTGAGTGATAACGGAGGTATTGAAGCTGGAGGGATGATGGCGCCGACGCGAGGCTTAAAGTGGTGTCTCCGAGTGTGACATACCAACAACAACAACCTTCTTCCTCTGCGTTAATCCCTCCATATTCTCAGTGCCCATCTCCTTCTCAGTCGTGTATTAGAGGATCAATGAAGTTTGTGTATCTTCAGTCGCGTTTAAAAAGATATGTTTGTAGAGAAGGAAGAACGAGGAACGCAGTGATGGACTGGGAGACGTGATACATAAAAAATGATCAACCCAGGGCACCTTCGATATTATCACATTTCATCCATCGGTCTGCGGTTGCCAGGCATCGCGACACGGTTGGTTGTCTCGATCTAGTGCAGGGGTGGGGCCCCACAAACCCGATGTCAGATCGTGACATCGGCACTAAGCCAAGTCATGACGCTTGCAAGCGGCCCGCATAATCACATCCCTGTACATTCCAGCCCCCATGCTTGGCGGGGAAAGTTGATGGGAAAGATCGAACAGGGTTCCAGCGGCGCAGCGCTAGTTTCTAGTAGATGGCCTTAATGGGTGTGGTAAGGTGGAGGTGGCATTTATAGATTCTTGAAGGTATCCACAATAAATCCTGATGGTGTTTGTGGTCCATCTTACAGTAGTATGGCGAAATATCGTGCGATGATCTCTCGCCTTGATGGTGACACATCCGCTGCCTCAATCGAGCTTGAGCGCTACATCGATGCCAGCTCGAGGCATCGGGTACTAGTACTACGGAGAACTGGATGGCATGATCTGCAGCACGATACTGTAGTGTACTGTACTGGGCGAGGGCGGAAACTCAGAGCCGACCAAGAAGAAATCAAACGGGATTCTACTGGAGGATTTTGGATTTATGCAGAAGTTGTATAAGGGAATGTAATGAAACAGTACTTGTCTACCTCGTGCCAGGCTTGCATGAACCACGTTGCACGATTGCGTGTACCAGGAGTGGCTGTGGAATATTTCCTCACATCTCCATACCGAGTACAGCCTCGTAGCATTAGGGAAGCTGCAAATCGTGATAAGAGCTTCCGGATGGAAGTGGTCAAGTAGATTAATGAGTTCTTGTTCTAGAAGCAAAGGAGCAACGCTACGCTCAGCCAATGTGACCTGACCTGGTATCTTCGCCTGGAAATGAAAGAAACGTCGCATGTTCATTAGCTCAAAACACGTGACTCGTCTGATCATCACCCGCATGTCTACACGTCTCCTTTCATGTTATCCCCTGTCATCGATGGGTTGCTTAGAAGCCGTTGAGCACCTTCCACGCAGTCTTGATCCTTCTTGACTTCGGCACTGTAGCCCTCCCCTTCTTCCCATCACCGCATTGGAACCCGGCACTCCCTTGCTCGCGGAGTACACGACCGATTTCCATGTATGATTCCACAGCAACAGTCATAGGTTTAAGTGCTTCCGATGGCAGACGATCCAACGCCGGCCTGGCCTCTTGATATATTTCAAACGCCTGATCCAGCAACCTCCCCTGCAGCCTCTCCACGATTTCCCTGCCTTCCCCGATCAACTCTCCCTTTGTCATATGCTGCACCAGAGTTTCCGCCGTCAGACCCTCCCCCTCAAGCCATGAACTAGGGATATACACCCTATTAATCCTAGCATCAACCAAGATGTCTCGTGCGATATTAACATACTGCAACGCCACTCCCATTCTTCCCCCGGCTTTGATTAGCTCGGGCTTTTGTGAGTCCATTATCGAGTCGCGAGATGGTGAGTGATGGAAGACAAGCTCGAGACATAACTCGGCTACTGTACCGGCTACGCGCTGGGCGTAGAGTTCTAGGTCTCTGTCATTTTGGATTGGAAACTCGGAAATAAATGTTGACTTTTCTGATGTAGAAGGTACTGAGGGGAAGGTGAGGTCGGTCTCGAAGCCCTTCAACAAGTCATAAAGTGGCTGTCGGCTCAGTAAAGATGTTGGTAGCAAACGGAGGGCGCTTTGCGCCGAAGACTGGAACTGCGAATTGATATGCTCAGCCAACTCAATCTGGTGCGGTGACTTCTCTGGGTCAGCTTTAGGGGTGACATCGAGGTTGATTTGGTTGGCTGGAGTTTTGGGGAGTTTGCTGGTATTGGTAGTGGAAGGCTTGTGCACGGGTGAGTACGCGATATCGAGGTATGTCTTGAGCTTGTCAATAGCTTGCGAGGCTTCGGTGGTGGTGGCGGCGTTGTCGACGAGGTCGTCTGCTACGCGGCAAAATGCGTATCTGAATAAACCGGTTAGTGAGATGCAAACTAAAACGAAGATGGGGGGGGTTACAAAAGTGTCAAATCGATGCGCAGCCGCCCACTAAAGACCGAGCTCGCGAGGTAGAAACTGCGCGACTTGTTCTTTAGCGTCCGGACAGCCTCCTTAATTCCCTGGATTCTATCCTCATCATATTCCTCAGGCGAAGTAGAAAGAGCACGCGCAGCCAATGCCAAGCCAGGACACTCCGGCATCTTTGGGAACAGATTTGGGAAAGTCTCCAAGATTGCAATGGTGTGATCAAAAGTCGACAGACCGAAAACGATCAAAAGATTCGTGACGAAGAAGAAGACAGCTTCCTCAATCTCAAGATGTGGCCAGACATGAATTCCAAGCTTGGTGCCGGACTCAATGGCCCAGGTGCCGCGCTGAAGAGCGAGCGTATCCACGACCCAGAGGTAGAAGGTTGGAAGTGCGATTGGTAGCACGACGCAAGCCCATGGTAATTGCAGGATCATCTCTGATGATAACGACCAGAGGAATAGGCATACCGGACCTGCCCATGCGAGAATTAAACCCATGTATGTGCCCTCTCCCCAGCTGTAGATGTGGTATGCGCCATAAGTGATGAGTGCGCCGACGATGAGTTGACCGATACGTTTTTGGAAGGTGAGCTTCTGTGAGAACGCATCGCTTCTGTCTCCGCCACGCAAGTAGACCGGCTTGAATGATAACTTGCTGGTGAAGAGGTAGAGTAACGAGGTTGTGTAGGTCTGGATAACGAAGAAGAAGACTTCCTCATATGGGATGCCGAAGAGAGTTTGACCCCAAACGACGTGAGATGGGTAGGTCCATATGCGTTTCTTAATGAGGTATGCGTCCCATGGTATGGTGTATGTGACGGCGATACTAATTAGGAAGAGGATGCGATAAACGTCGCGCGGAGTGAAAAACGGTCTGTATAATATCGTAAGGGCAATGGCGGGCGGGATAGTATATTTCACATGTCTGCCCCAGTACGTCAGGTCGGCCATGTTGATGTTGACGCCCTTCGTGTTTAGCCTCAGTATTGCTCGGCGTAAACAGAGGGTATGATGTCGTTTGATAAAGGAGGGAAAGGTAAAGCGCAAGACAAGAAGTTCAGCCGGACCGCTTACACTTCGGCGTGGTCGAGGCCCATAACGACTATATGAAAGAGAAGGGAAAAGACAATGGCACGAAATCAGATCGGGGCGCAGATCAGACAGGGCCAGGCTGCATATGCATGTCCCAAGGATTGCCTGGTATCACATCTTATTTGGCCCAGTTGCATGCTCTTCGTTGTGTTGGGATGGATCTTCCGACTAAGCAGCAAGGGAACGTGGGAAAGTGTTGCGGTACCGCAGAAGATGTATTACCTCACGACTTTATGCTGAATGGTGACGTCAGCGCTTTGTATATAGAGATCGGAGAATTATGCTTGTCAGATAATAAAAACAGGCGACTCGCGATTCCCATATAACATGATGAAAACGGGGGAAAATGGGACCCGGGAGGTACTGTACTTATAACCCATGCATCAATGCCATGTTGCAGGGGAGTTCGTATCGTCGTATTGACACCGTCTCGCCGGTGTGTAAGGCGGAGATGGCTCCTAGTGGCACTTGTTTTCTGCCATGTCTCACCGTCTTCTGCCGCCATGCGAGGGCGGCTGCGGCTTCTCCGTCATCACCGGGAGGGTAGGAGTAACGTCCGTAAAGTCCGACATCACATGGCCAAGAGGCTGCACCACAATCAGGCTGCAAGAACTGGTTCGTGTCTTTCATGTCTTTAATTTTGCTCTCTCTTTCTTATACACACGCGCGCTTCGTTTTAAGGTTATCTTCCACGTAAAAATCCGATCTAATCTCGATCCAATCGCCGCGAACGCGCCATCGACCCCGGCTAGCCCTGCGTTTAGCTCTCCCAATGAACAGCATGTGCTGGCTCTTCTGTCATTCTATTACTTCTTAGCATCATATCAACGCTTCATCAACCTGTCAGCTCCTCAAATGCGTCTTCCACCACCATTGATTCCTGAAACCATCCTACAGAGGATGCGTATCACCCACCATGTTGCTCAACGAACCCTCTGTGCTGGCTGAAGCAGCTCTCTTAAATGGTGCCTCGGGTTCTTCGAATACTAGCCAGAAAAAGCCACATACAAATATCGAAGCAGACCTCAATGGTGCATCCTCGTCGAACTCACTTCAGCGAAAACCACACACTCACATCAAACCGGTTAACCGGGCCCCAACTTCTCCATTGAAAAGACTACACCCATACCTCGCAGGCAACTTCGCACCTATACACAAGACCCTCCCTCTCACGCCATGCACATACACCGGCACCATCCCGCGCGAGCTCGCCGGTGGACAGTACGTCCGCAACGGCGGCAACCCCCTCACCAATACCGACATCTCCCGCAGCTCGCACTGGTTCGACGGTGACGGGATGCTTTCTGGCGTCTTCTTCCCTACAGATGCTTCTGGACGAATTACTCCTCAGTTTACGAACCAATATGTACTCACAGACGTCTTTTTGAGCGCTGCTACGACGCCGGGGTTGAAGGAGCCTATCTTGCCCAGTATAGCTACGTTGGTTAACCCTGCGAGTACGTTTTGGCAGGTGCAGATGGGGATATTGAGGGCTGTCGCATTGGCAGTGCTTTCTCACCTCCCGGGATCAAAGCAGAAGATAAAGAAAATTAGTGTAGGCAACACGAACGTCTTATACCATGACGGACGGGCACTGGCGACGTGTGAGGCTGGCCCACCGATGCGTATCGCTCTTCCTGGTCTGGAAACTATTGGGTGGTTTGACGGACTTACCGCCGAAGGGGAAGCTGAACACGGGATGCTAAGGGGCCAGAAACTTGGGAACGGACAATGGATGAAAGAGTGGACGACGGCACACCCAAAAGTCGACTCACACACGGGAGAACTTGTCATGTTCCACGCAATATTGTCAGCTCCTTATGTCCAATACTCGGTTCTACCCCCTACCCAACCATCTCCCGCCTCCTCGCCGAGTTCCGAAACGTCGGAATCACCCGTCGCATTACGGAATGATAGGCGATTGGTAAACGCAGACGTCCCAGGCATAGTCAGTCCGAAAATGATGCATGATTTTGGCGTGGGCCGGAGCCATACGGTTATTATGGATCTTCCCTTGTCCCTCGACCCACGGAATATGATGCGTGGTAAGCCTCAGGTATACTACGATCCAACGGCCAAGTCTCGGTTCGGTGTTTTTCCGAGATATGAACCTGGCGAGGTTAGGTGGTTCGAGACGAAGGCTTGTTGTGTATTCCACACTGCCAACACTTGGACGACTACCACCCACTCGTCTTTATTACCCTCGCCGCCAGTGAGTCCAGACATTGGAAAGGATGGGGCCAAGGACGTAGAAACAAACATCAAGGAGTTCGGAGCATCGCCTCCCAGAGAGAAGGTCCACCTCCTAGCCTGCCGCCTAACAAGCGCAGGCATCGTCTTCACAACAGGCGACATCATCCCACCGCCAGCCCTCGATATCTTGGACCAGGACCCTGAGGAGGAGCAGTGTCGGTTGTATTATTACCAATTCGACCTCTCCACACCGCCAGGCGGCTTCCCACCCAACCAACCCCGTAAACCCACTTATGAGTTCGCCCTAAGCGCCGTGGCCTTCGAATTCCCAACCATCCCCCTCAGCACTTCGATGTCCGAATCCCGCTACATCTTCGGCACCTCCACGGCACTGGAGAAATTTGATCCCACACTCGCATCCAAAATCGACTGTCTTGTGAAGATGGACGTTCTTCGCTTAATCGAATCTGGCATCTCGCACTACGGGAAGCCTGGAGGGGTGAAACCGGTTATTGGGTGCGCCGATAGCCGAAACGCCCTTCAGGTATTGGAGGACAACGAGAGGGATGGGGGGGAGGGAACGGGGGGGAGTTATAGTATACAGATCTTCCGTTTTCCACCTGGGTATTATGGGCAGGAGTGTAGGTTTGTGGCGCGGGAGTCTCCTGACGGGGAAGGAGAGGAGGATGATGGGTGGTTGCTTTGCTATGTTTTTGATGAGAGTCAGTTGGTTGATGGGAAAGCATATGATGGCGTTGATATAAGTGCGAAGAAAGACACCACTGAGAGAACGATGAGAGGGCACAATGGCCAACTATTCTACGAGGACGAGTTACCAAAGCCTAAGGTTGCGAAAAGCGAGCTGTGGATTATTGATGCGAAGGATATGAGGACTGTGGTTGCGAAGATCCGGTTACCGCAAAGAGTCCCATATGGACTTCATGGAAGTTGGTTTTCCAAGGAGGAGGTTGAGAACCAACGCGATGATATCATCAACGTGCGGACCATCCCAACAATGGGTAGTAGAGAAGACAAGGCAAACAAAGGGCTGTGGAACGGAGTGAGGAAGTGGATCCTCGAGAGACTCGCATGAGCATAATCGACCGGGAGTTTAGGTTATAGAAGGGATATTTGGAACGAGCCATCCAGGCCGGGTGATCAGGAGTAAAGGGATTCAATCTCTAACGGATTGACTTCATCTTGGTCCGCTCAAGAATGAGAACAGAGAAGAGGCAAAGAAGAGGCAAAGTGCCTTCGTATTAGCATTAAACTCTGGTATCACCGACGCCCGAATGTGCTAAGATAGATGTGCTGGCTATGCTATTAATATAAGAAATATTTGTGGCTTTGACTCGATGTCTGTCCTGTTGTGATGATTGAAGCGGGCAGAGCTGAGTTTGGTACAATTGCTGCCGCATGCCGATCCTTTGGTTGGTGATGATGACAAAATATGGCGTTTAGCCTCCTAGATATGGTACTCTCTCCCTTCCTCATCTCGGCATCCCTTCCCTTACTCACAACGACACCTCATACCATGTCCCTGCCTCTGCTACCGAGTCTCCCATGACTCATACTAGGCACCGCAGACCTAGCAGACCCCGGCCCCCCACTCCCCACCCCACTCACTGCCGTAATAGGCCTCGCATCAGTAATCTCAGGCAACCCCGGATTAAGCATCCTCATCTCCAACTCCTCCTTCTCGAACCTCTGATCCCCCACCACATACCCCGTCTTCAGTCCCACATAACTCGGCGGGCGCGGCCTGCAAAGCGTAGCGCAAAAATTCGCCACCACGCCCAAATTATAAGTCCGATGTCTATCTGCCTTCGTGAAGTTCCTGCTGTTGAGAAACTCGCGCGTAGTTTCACCCCTGGAGATTAGGAAGACGTGGTACCCGACAAGAGCAGTCGGGTAGGGCATAGCGATTAGGGCGTAGATGAGGATTGCGAAGGTTACGCGGTTTGTGGCTGTTGCTCGGATGGAGGCTGCGAAGGAGAGGGAGTGCTGGGTGGAGTAGATCTGGAGGAGGGCAGCGCAGGAGCCGAGGGCGTAGAGGGACATGAGGGTGGAGAAGGTTATGAAAGTGAAGAAGTAGCGGTAGTTTCTGCGTCCGACGCTGGGTGTTGTCAGCCTTTATTTATTTATCTGCGGCCCCAAAACGCTGAGCTGGGAAGACATAGATGGATGGGGGGTTGCGAGAGAGAGGGACGGAGGGAGAACGTACCAATTGTTCAAAAACCGACAATGATGATCATGCGTCTCCACACAAACATCACACTCCCTACAATGATGGCCCCTGGGCGGTCTCCAAACATTACATGTCCTACAATACTTGACCGGGACCTCCATCGCCGAATCCAGCAGTGGGAATCTCTTCACCAACAGCCAGCTCGTGGTACTGGGCGCCAATTGCAACGGATCAGCATTAGGCCGCGGTTGAGGAAATCTCTGCAGGTTGCGAGGAAGGATTCCGGGATCGGAAACAGAGGCGTGCACGAAGGAAGAGAAGGTGATGTAGAAGATGTAAGCGAACACGATGGGGATAGCAGGCGAGATGTTGTGCCAGAGCCAGGGGGCGGAGAAGATAAAGTAGATGACTGCTGGGATGCTGACGGCGATTGCAGTTAGGACGTTGATTGGGAAGTCGCGGGTGTTTAGCCAGCGGCCGCCGAAGGCGAAGCGCATGTTGCCGGGGAAGTGTTGGTAGTTCTTCTCTTTCTCTGCGTGATGGCGGTTTGGGACTGGGAGGGTGTTTTGGTGCTGAGACGCTACTGATGGGCGGCGGTTCAGGGATGTTGCGCCCGACGAGAGCTTCTCGTGGCCTTGTCCGCTTGGTCGTGGGGAGGTGGGGTTGTTATCGCTCCCTCTCGTTGGCAGGAGGAAACTCGATCTAAATGATCCCGGTGACGGTGCAGCGAGTGTCGAATGCTGTCGATAACTGTTATCCGCATTTATCGCCAGATTACTCTCCGTCACCGCCTGGCTTCCATTATGTATCGGCCTCACACTGCTACTCATACTCCCACTCCCATGCGCGAAGTTCTCCCTCACCGGACTCGTCGTCGTCTGCGTAGCCAAATACGGACTATCAGGCAGACTCAACTCTGTCCCTCTACTCTGCGGCCTCGCTTCAATGTCATCGGCTCGTCTGTCATGGTTCTGCGGAATGGTAATCCGCATCCCGTTCCCCCCATCCACGCTCTCCGCCCGTCTACCACTCGTCCGACTGGCATCACTAACCCTCCTCGTCGCATTCGAGTTTGAGTGCGACAGCGAAACAGGTGGTTTCCCATGGGCACCAGTCCCTCTCTGCATTTGTAACACCTGGCTACTCATCGGCCTAAAGAACGCACCGCTCGCCACATTCCCAACATGTGTCCGCCCGCCTGTAATCGAACTCGCAGGCCTACTCCCCCTCCCCTCCGTCCCAACACTCAGCCCCGAAGTGGCAGATGTCCTCCGTCCCGGCGGCCCAAGTCTCTGTCCCGTCAACGGACTAGTCGGCCGACTGTTCACCCAGCTCGGTCTGTTGGCACTCCCACTAGCGCCCGTCTTGCCAGTCGCTGGTCGACTGGTCGCAGCCGAGTTCATCGATACACGATTTCCGATACCGCGATTTGTGACAGAGGCGTCATTGTACTGATCTCCATCTTCGGTCCCATAATTGCTGAGTCGGCTGGAGATCACCGAGGGCGTGCGGTTGTGGTCGCCGCCTGTTATGCTGACGTTGTTGCCGAGGACCTGGGGGCTTGATGGACGAAAGGTTGTTGGACGTGGGAAGGCCGCATTTGAAGGTGAGATGGCGCTTAGTGGTGAAGTTGGTGTGGAACCGTTTGGTGACCGTTGTGCATTTGATGTCATTGTGCCGGCCATTAATGGGTCGGCGTGAGCTTGTGGAAAATGTGGTGTGGTGAAGCTTGAGTCTGAGCAGGTCGATCGGTACTGCTTCAGCTCTGTCGTCGCGAGTACTACTATTGCATTCTCTGTCGTGTATTCGATATGCAGTGGCTACTGGGTTGTTGAGGCTTCGCTTCTGTCTCGGTTTCGTCTGATCTGGGCTTTCAGAGTTATTGTCTCGAATCTCCTGAAGCTCTTCGCAAGGCTGACTCCTTTCCTGCCTCGAATTTCGTTCTCGAGGTGTCTGTAGTAGTGTCTGGGCGTTATGCGAATGTCTGTCAATATTAAGAAATTCTGCGATGATTAAATTAAAGAAAAGAAGCTGTTAACTGGCTGTAAAAGAGTGAAAGAAGGTCGAAAAAATGTGTGTAATGAGCTGCAGCTTGTGCGAACGAGGCGTCGTGCACAAGTAAATGAGATGAACAGGGGTGCAATCTTAGCTCCAAGGTACAGTACCGTGCAGGAGCTGCTAGTGAGACAAACGGGTGACGGCTTAAGTGGGGAGCAAGACGAACGACGGCCAGGTTGGCGAGGTTAGTGTTGATTGTAAAATAGACTTAAAAGAAGAAAACGCAAGTTTAGGCCTCTCACAGTGCTAAACAGTTGCCAAAGACATTACTTGGTGAGGGTTGAACGACGTCCTAGGCGCAATCCTTATTTCCAGCACTTCCAACACTCAAAACAAAAAGGGGCCAAAGCGACGCAAGCTCTGCTAAATCTGCAGACAAGATCTGGCGTTTCTCCAATGAGCTGGTTAAGCTAAATCCGAAAGCTGTGACGAAGGCGCATTGGGACAAAGTTATGATTCATAACTGCAAGGCTTGAGGTGTGCTTTGACATTCGCAGGAAGTGAAGATTGAGAGCTTCAGTGATATCATCGTAATTTGAGAGGCTCCACGAACTGCTCCACGCCCGAGATTCAACTCCACCAATGCATATATTATGCCATCGCAGTGCGCTTCTCGGTGACGTAAGTTGGGGCATCGCAATGTTCACGTGGTCGAACCAATTGACTGGACTTGGGCGAAAGCAGGTAAAAGGTTTGCTATCAACACCTAAACAGCCGCCTTCCGCTCATAACGCCGTCCCAGAACAGAATGCATATCATGGAAACATCTTGTCTCAACTCATCCCAGCATCGTGGCACAACCTGCTTCTCGAAGCCATCATGTCGCGCCCTCAATGACAAACTTTTCCCCTCATTCCTCGCTCTCGACTCCTAGCTTCATATCATCATAAAACCTCGTATCCATCAGCATTGCTCTTCGATCGACGTCTCTTCTGCAGTTTATTCGGCTTGCGCTTCCTTCCAACTAGTGTCGAGGATGTCGAAGGAGTGTCGTCCTCAAGCCTTCACCAAGCATTACGGTCCCAGTTCGGATCTGCAGTTCTAGTCAGCATCATGTCCTGTATTCTCATTCCTCCAATCTGCCTCCTCCATCTACCACTCCAACAACTCCTCCTTGTCCTCCGTCGTCATCCCTCCCCACGTCTCAGAAGTCCACTCACCCTGCACAAAGCCCGCCAACACCTTACTCCCAGTCTGCAGAAGCGGATGTCCAACAACGATTTGCATGAATCTCTGCAGTCCCTCCCTTCTATGCTCAATCACATCATCGCTGAATCTATTCGTAAAGACCTTGCCCGGAAGCGGAGGGATAGTGACGCGAGCGGACTCGCGCTCGAGGATGTCGCGGAAGTATTCGAAGTCGGAGTAGCGGCGACGGACCGAGGAGTGACGCAGCTTGAAGGCGGGGATGTTGGTGCGGCATTGGATTTCGTACGTTGTGTACATGGAGCGACCGGAGCCGTGGGTGCGTGGATTCTTGACCTGGTCGTAACTGGTTAGTAGAGTTCAGTAGGATGCGAGCCAGACCATGCGATCGCGAGACTGCTGGATGAGGTGTAGTTGATGTGATGATGACTGCGTACCTCTATCTCGAGGAAGTTCTCTGGTGGCCCGTAGATCTCTTCAAAGCTCTGCTGGCGCGCATCTGGCATGGCCTGCATATTGACGGTGCAATCAGCGCAACAGCGCGCAAGTCCGACGAACGTGCTGTGGTATGTAGATGTAGATAGCTACGTTGTTTCGTATTTATAGCTCGGAAGCTCGTCGGTGTTGTTATACCGCAGCTGGTTGTTAACGGTAGGCGCGTGGGCAGGAATGTGTTTCGTGATGGTAGCACTGGATGAATGTTCCAGATTCCCTCAGTGCCGTGTGTCTGACGGGTGCCCACGAGGCCAGGGCGGGACCGCACGGCCCAATTGTGCAGCAAGACACTCAGACTGTGGGGAGAGGTGTGTTGAGATAACGTCACGTGAAGATGCAAGGTTACTGTATGACGAGCACGAGTTAATCAGGTAGCGAGTCGGAGGTACAAGCAGGGAAACACCCACAGAAGAAAACATCATCTTATTTCTGCTGAATCGACAACTATCTCGTCTTCAACACTACCCAACTGAACTCAAAGGACAAAGGAAGTGGGAAGCCATATCCTCCTATCCTTGAACCCCGTCAATTGCGCCTGTTTGCACCCAACTGCGCACCGGGAACGCAGCTGTCACAGCACGACCTATTCGTTACTTTGACAAGTAGCGTGCCACCGCATCACTTCTCGGGTTCTATTGCGACACCTATGAGGTAGACCTGCAACCACTTCCTACATTGTACGTTTTCTTCTGTTTCCCAACCAGTTTCCCACGGCTCGAAGTCAAGCTATACAAACACACTCGCTTTGTTCTCTGTTCACGTTCATTTCACTTCAACTTCGTTCACTCCTTTAAAATGCCCGTATCACCGAGCCACGCCGTTAACAACACCTTCAGCACCATGCTCCAATCCTGGGTGCACCGCGCCTCAACGCCATCCTCGCCATCGCAAACCACCCGCCCACACATCTCAACCACCCAATCCACGACGCCAAAGCACTCCCGCTCATTCTCCGCCCACCTCCCTTCCGACCTCACAACCCGTATAGGCCGCGCAATCAGTACCTCATCCTTACACCTGACCTCCTCCCCGAACCCGAACTCATCACCTACAGTGCCCAGCAGCAACCACGCCGCTAGCGCCAGTGTGCCGGATATCACGCATACGGTCAGCGGTTCGAGCACGTATTATAACGACGACGACAGTAGCATGTCCACGCTGCCGGATCCACGCTCGAGGGCATTGAGTCCGAGTTCGACACCGTCGAGTCCGATGCATACTCCACACCCAGACCTGAGCGACGAGGTAGCGTCTTTGTCGAACAAGTTGATAAACGCCATAAACCATCAAACCAACCTCGATGACACGCTCAACTCCTGCCGCGCCGCACTCTCAGCATCCCAGGCTAAGGTCCGCGAACTCGAAGCAGCAGCCATCAAAGCCAGCGAAGATACAAAGGCACAGGAAGCGACCGACAAAGCAGGACTAGAGGAAATGGAGGAGATGATCCGCATGGGAAGTCTTGTCTGGGAGAAGGATGTTGCGAAGGAGCGGAAGATACTTGTTACTGAAGCGGCGGAGGAGATGAGGAGAAGACTGCAGGCAGAGAAAGATAAAGCGGATATTGAGTCGGAGTTGGAGAATTTGACGACGGCGCTTTTTGAGGAGGCAAATAAGGTATGATTCAATAATGCCATTTTGTCTGTAGTGGAATGTGCTAACTGGTTCGATAGATGGTGATAACCGCCCGCGAAGAGGCCCGCCGCGACCACGAAGAAATGGCCAAGAAGAACGAACAACTAACGCTCAAACTCCGTGACACCGACGCCCTCGTCAAACTCCACCAAGAGCAACTCGCAGGCCTGAAACACGTCATGGAGAAAATGGTGGAGGAGCTCGTCGAGCTCAACGCGCGCCAATCTGAGGAGCAGTCGAGACCTAATACGGCGAGGGTCTCTACGGATGGGTCAGTGAGGAGTAGGGAGGATGTCATCAAGAAGGAGGCTCATGAGGTGGAAAGGGTGCTGGAGGAGGCACCGAGTGTGAGGAGGGCTAGGAGATCTGTGGATTTGGCGAGGAGGAGTTTGGGACAGGTGGAGGCGGTGCATAGGGTTAAGGATAGTGTGACGAGTGTTGGGAGTGATGCTTTTGAGGATGCGAAGGGAGAGAGTAGACCGGCGACTGCGGAGGGTGGTAAGGTGCATGAGAAGAAGATGAGCTAGACGCTGCCGCAGATGCAGATGCAGTAGATGTTGGGGAGATAAAATAGGAAATTGGTGCAGGAGAGATGATAGAGGACGAGTCACGTAATTATGGGTAATGTGTACATGAGGACTGGATGACAGGATGGACGGCTTATTGGCTGGAAAGCTCTTGGGCGGGTGTTGGTCTGGTACATAGGTGTGGAGACGGAGCTCTTATTGGAGCTGGTAAGTAATCATCAATAGCTCGTTTATACTTTAGACAGCAGGCGTTGAGCATAGTAATGAACACCTCATAACGAGACGGGGTTTTGATATTTCCTTGGCGAAGTAATTCGGCCGACCGATCAGTGAAGAGGTCTTCTTCACAGGTCGCGCTTGTGATGTCACTTTGCACTCCACTATGAGCCCATTTAGGTGCTTTTCAGCATTACCAGCCAGATCTACGTTTGCGCCAACTGAGGACACGCCGGCAGATTCTCATAATAAGTATGGAGACGTCAAGCAGGCCTGTTGAGGTTTGATCAAGTGCCGATTGACCGCTGTGTCCTGGGGATATAGTATGTAAACACTGTTCCCACTTACTGCGAGGTCATGTAGGTAACTTTTAGGCATTTTTCTTAGACCAACTACTGTCTTCTTAGTAAGCAAAGGAGGATGCATGCTGGGTTTGGATTAACCTCGGACCATCTAAATGGGCCGCTTGTAGTCATAAGAGGTCGGTCCAGGTCGCGTGAGCTTGGGAGATGTTTATTTTATGCTTCCCGCTTAAGTATGAACCTTTCAGGTGCTTTTAAGAACTTCAACAGCCAAACCGGTACGCTGTCAGCTGTCGCAAGATGCCTTGTTAAACTTTGGGTATAACCATTTAAGGTTATAAAAACCCATGCAACCAAGACTCTAGTGGCGGGACAACCCGCACCAGCCGCTGCCATGGCTCAATTCGAAGGGCAGGCCACTTGTGCTTAATCCAACCGCATACCTCAGACGTCGTGCTGCCAGACCACAGGCAACCATAGTCAAAGTGCTAGAAGCCTAATGACAGATGGAACCACAATATAAGGCGGTAATCTACCACGATGATGGCTATGACGAGCTCCCAAGCTCAGCATGACGCTGTAGAGCGTCAAATCTTTCTTGACTGCAGGTGTCAACGTCATATCTCGCTGCTTCTCCTCTTTTTTAAGTTTTTGATTCCTCCATGAGGCCGTCAGTCTACTCAGACCTCTTTCAACTTAGACCCTGACAGATTATCGTCAGCAACGGCAACGCATCCTCGTTCCTCTTAGACAACAGCCACCACAGTCATCATGTCATCTCCATGGGATGCCGTAGATTTGATAGCCCAACGCGGCGCCAAAGACTCAGCCCTAAACGCTGCTCTAAACGAGGTGCCCCAAACGCTCTCCGAAGCCGCCAAGTTCGCAGCCTCAAAACTCCACAAGCACGCTGTAGAGTCCGGCTCCCAATACGCCGACTACGGCGCCAACGTCGACGACTCCTCCCACTGGAACCTGTGGAAACGCTCAGCTTCTTACCTCTCCGATTCCTCTTACCTTGGTGGCGCCTCCGATGCTTCTTCCCAGTTGTTGAAGAGGACTAATGCGGCGCTGGAGAAAAACCCTAACATCTTCGCCTATCCCAGAACAGCTGATATTAACATCGATACGCATGGCTCGAATTGGTATTGGGCTGTTTGTGCGTTGATGAGTTTCAGTTTTCTGGTTATTATTGGGCCGAGTTATTTGAAGCCGAGACATGATCGGATTTTTCATTGGATTACGGCTGCGATTTTGTTGACGGCGAGTATTAGTTATTTTAGTATGGCCAGTAATCTGGGGTATGCTGCGATTGGAGTGGAATATTTAAGGACCGGGAAGAGGGTCATGGGCGTGACGAGAGCGGTGTTTTATGTTAGGTATATTGATTGGTTTGTTACTACGCCTGTGAGTATTCCTGTCCTTCATCAGTTTGTGTTTGCCCTACTTTAAGTAGTATTAGAGGGACACTAGATACTGACCGGCTCTGAAGCTCTTATTACTCGACATCTTATTGACAGCCCATGTACCATGGCCAACAATCCTCGCAACGATCTTCCTCGACTGGGTTATGATTATCACAGGCTTAGTAGGTGCGTTGACAGCATCTTCATACAAATGGTAAGCACTCTGCACGCTGATTAGGAGAACAAGACCAAGTGCCTCTCCACTTCCTATCCTGCTTTAACTAACATGCCCAGGGGCTACTTTACCTTCGCAATGATCGCCCTCTGCGGCATAGCCTGGAACGTCCTCTTCGTCGCACGCTCCTACTCCAAACGCATAGGTCCCGCCATCCACGGCGTCTTCCTTCTCGCCGGCGGCTGGACCATGTTCCTCTGGTTCCTGTACCCCATCGCCTGGGGCCTCTCGGAAGGCGGAAACGTAATCGGCTCTGACGGAGAAGCCATCTTCTACGGCGTCTTGGACATCCTTGCCAAGGTGGGATTCGCGATACTGTTGTTAGGGGGACATAGGAATATTGATCCGGCGGTGTTGGGGTGCAAGTTGAGGGATTATGATGATTATGATAGCTTTCCTGATGGCGAGAATGGGAGGGCGGGGTATAAGCCCGCGATGAGGCGTGGTCCGGCGAATTATGGGCTTTCGGCTAGGCCTAACGACAGGGGAGGAAATGTGCAAAGCGGTGTTACGGGGAGTGAGCCGGTTGGGCAGGGAGGTGAGGCCAGAGCGCGTGTTCCACCCAGTAATGCGGGCGCGATTAATGTTGGGACGGATCCTGCTCACCCGCCGGCTGTTAGTCGGGCGGCTGAGTATAATGTTTAGTAAGTAGCTGGTTGAAGAGTTAAGGCCATAACTGCAATCTTCAGTTTTGAAGTGAAATCGATGTGAAGTCGATGTTAGGTTGTAATACGAAATCGAAAAGTGAGTTCGTCGGTAAAGTTATAATGAAGTCGTGAAGTTTTCCTCAGATTTCAAGGGGAGCTAAGATTGAAGTCAGGATTGAAATCTGCCGTTGCTAGCCGATTAGCCAAAGCCTCCATGACTTCGAAATTGAAATCAACATTGAGATTTCGAACGCGGTGGAGTCAAAAAACCCAGTTAGCAAAGGCGTTTCCAAATCGTATTTCAACCATGGCTCGCGAGGAGGACGTAAAGTTCTCTATCATTCTTAGCGAAGTTCGTCTTCAAAGCAGAAACCCAGTTAACACTGCCAGGATTGTGATCAAAATTGAATATAAAAATGAATTAAGTCTTATTTAGAGGACTTATTATTAGGTAATGTGTATGGCTAACTGATTGAGCCATCAATGCATCCCCCCTATGCCAAACACCATATCATACATCCATCTTTGTCATTATTACAACCGCTAGCCTCTTAACCGGAGACGAGTACCCATAACCTATAACCAGTTAGCATTACTCCTCAAATTCAAACACAATCCACCTCGCTTGTGCCTGGGTCATACTCACAGAAAAAATATCATAAGCACACCAAACATCTTCGCCACAAGCCACCGGTTCCCAGACACTCTTCCCCAGTATTTCAAAAGCTCTCGTTGCGCACCAGCAACGTTATCCACGACGTCTTCGGTGTTTTGGTCGATGCGCTGAATCATTTCTGACTGTTCGCTCACCATCGTTGCTAGCTGTCCAAAGATACTCCCAAGCTCCGAGATAGTCGACTCAATCGCAACAATAGCATCGCTCCTCTGTTGAATGTACCGTTGCGATGTGTTTCCCTCCTCCATGAGTAATAGTTGTTGGTCGGAACTTGGCGGCGCTAAACTCAAGAGATCATCCCCACCACCACCTGTAGACTGGAGCGCGGAGTTGAAAGAAGCCGGGGACCCGCGCGCTGGTGTTGAGTACAAAGGCGACGCGGATTGGGAGGCAGGTTCTAGGTGCGCATGGCTCGACACACTCGAGACGAAGTTCTGTGTCCGGTTCTTCGTAGCCATGAGGTTTTGTGTGCGCGTCTCGAGGACGTCTTTGAAGTTTGCTGCGACGTCGGTGACTTTGCCCTGTAATAAAAAGACGACGTTCTTGGCGTGCTCCGTTTGCTGAGAAGCCGCGGGCGATTTATTGGTGGACTGTGGTGTGAGTGCTTGTAAGGAAGAAATGGAATTGTTGAGCTTGGAGAGGTCTTGCTTGATGATGTATGTCAACTCGTTTATTTCGGCTGTGCGGTCGTCGAAGAGTGTTTTGCGCTTTGCTACTGTTCTCGCACCATCATTAGCCCTCAATTCTCAATTCCCAATTCCTCAATCCCCTCCACCCTCTCGACTCCCCTCAACGCCATTCTCTTCCATCCTCCTCTTCCCACCCATCCCACGGGCCGCCCTTCAGGGTATACCTACGTTGCGCAAGTTTCTCTAACTTCTCCATCGTCCCGCTAATTCCACGTCCAATCTCGGCTGCTCTTCTCGCAAACTCGCTCCGTCTAGGTGGTTGTGCATCTTGTTTTTGAGATGAGGAAAGGAGGCCTTGTCGTTGACCTGTCTTCGAGTGTACTCGTTGTTTTTGGACTTGTTGTAGGCAGGCGCGGAATTCGTTTGTGCGGTCTTGGATGGATGCGACCGCCATGATTGCGATCTGGGAAGGGTAGTGAGGTGAAGTTCGTGTGCTGTGGAAACGGAAGAACTAGGTTGGTGGTTGTGAAGGTTAAGGCACCTTGGGGGTTGATGAGGTGGCCTTTATCGGGGTCGGCGATTCTTTTAAAGGAGTTATGGGAATGACGCCGTTGGCTTGAGGTGATGGGGAAGTCGTGGGCGTTATGCGACAGCGAGGACGAAGTGACGTTTATCTGTTAGGCTTAGAATCGTGGTGTTGTCGTCTGGATTTCCTAACTAGGGCGATGTTTCATTGAATGCGTCGGGCTGTAAATTTGACCCGTAACCTAATCCCTGACGGCATGAAACATGCCTAACGGCCATGTGGCCGTAATTGGCACGGTCGGCGCTGCGTGTCGCACGTGCCAGCGCACGATTAAGTGGCCAAGACCGCCGAACTGCTAGCACAGCCACAACCTGGTGCCACACTTCGACAGGTACGGAGTACAAGCGGCTTCAGTGGACTCGCTGGTGGGTTCAGCAACGGTTACAGCATGGTGTCACTAGATTAAAGGTGCCAGAGGGGGCTGAAAGGCTGACGACCAAGTATTTATGCGGTGCGAAGGCAACTGAGAACACCGCTACATCCTGAACTAACAACCGGTTAGCATCTCGTTGTCCTTGAACCTTGATATCTAGGTGCGACGGCGACCCTAGACACGTTTACCAAGTCAGACAGCTTCGCTCCTCTGTGGACCGTGCAGAATTCGCTGTAAATCTTTCGTCGCATTCCATCCCTCACCTTGCGACAACAAGTACCGCGGCTCGTGGCTCGCGGAAAGACAATCGTATACGTATCTCGCGCTTCGACCTTGATTTCATACCGCGTCAAGCAAGCTACTGTTGGACCTCTCTATAATATACTCGCAATCGCATACATGTCGGTTCAACTAGTGAAATTGTAAAGAAGTCTCGAGCTTCAAGGCAATATACAACAATGTCGAGGCCCTTCCCTGACACGTTCGACGACGCGAGGTCGCCTCCGTAAGCATTACTGCAACCGGTCGGTGGTATCATTCTAACAGTTCATAGCACACCTCTCGCTGGTGGCCCATCAAGCTCAATCTCTTACCAGGCCAATGTCAACAGGCGCAAGACGAAGAAATGGGCAGATGCCAAGCCGGTGAGCTATGGCGGTGACGATTGGGGGGACGAGTATGAGGAGGAGTACGAAGCAGCGCCTCCACAACCTCCAGCACCGAGGGCGACCGGTTTCAGACAGCCAGGCCAAGAAGCGAGGGCCTTCGCGCCTCCAGCAGGAATGCCAACTTATGCTGATGGCAAGAAGTCATATGGAGACCTGCCGAGCCTGCCGAAGGATAATTATGATAGGAGTGCGACCTTACCTTCACAGATGCATCGCAAGAACTCATTCGACAATGATGAGCGCAGAACTTTCTCAACTGGGCCTTCGAGGATAACCCAGGACATTTATACCCAGCACCGCGGACAGCCATCGCTACATATCTCAACACCGAGCCAAACAGGCCTTCGGAAGGCCGTCGCACCTCCAGCTGAGACGCCAACTCCGCCAGTCGATGCTCCGGGTGCATTTCCAGCCACTCCATGCTCTACATATTCCACATCCGATGCGAGGTCATATATGGGTGAACAAGCTCAACACCCATACCAGCAACCACAAGCAAACCCCCTCCCGCCAGTCGAGGCTCGCCCGTTACCACCACAGGCAGATGCCCCACCATACGAAAGAGGCGTCTCCCCAGGTTTCCCAGGCGGAAGATCTTGCACGCCGAGCGCATTTCCTCCTCGAAAGGCTAGCCTCGGTCAAGTTCAAGATTTCGCCGGCATGCGCCTAGGATCTAGAGACGCAAGTCAAGAGCGGGCGACGAGGCCATGGCTAGGACCAACTTCACCTGAAGGTTCTGCAGCCCCAGCGCAAGCGCCCGCCACGAAGGCGTTGCCGTTCATTCGCCCGGCGGATATTTACAAAAGGCTTGAAGAGGAGCGTACGAGGGAGAGACAATCGATGGAGTCTGGACGTCCTAGCATGGATTCGCTTATGGGTATGCAGGATAGAGAACCTTTGGGTCAACCGGTTGGGCAGGCACAACATGGACACTTAGCACAGCCAATGGGCAGGGGCAGGAGTGGTTCTTCGTCGCAAGACTATACTGATTCTGGGCATCGCCAAGGAGCAAGTCTAGAACCTGTGCCAGAAAGAAGGAGCGAGTACAGCTTTATGAATACGTCTACGGTACCGCCAGATGCAGCTCAGCAGCTGCGGGAACTTCGCGAGCTGGAGAGGGAAGAGAGCCCATCTAAGCAGCAGTATCAGCCGTTCAGAAGGCGTTCTCCATCACAGCCAGCTGGTCCGTCGCCAACTTTTATTGCACCACTACAAGCCGCCCCAGAGGCACCGCAGAAGGAACACTTATTTCAAGAGGAGCGTGATTCGTTCAATAGTGCTGCTGACGGTACGCGATTCTCTGTCAGCCCAAAACTGCCAGATCTGAATAGATTCTCAGGCTTCGGCTTTGATTCGTGGACGAGCCCGAGCGAGACTACAAACGCCGGTCCTGTTACGGTACCCGCCCATCCTGGTGCATCTGTGGAAACACAAAAACCGGTTGACGAGCCTTTGAGACGCAAGGTTTCGGAGGGCTTCACCTCTGTAGTCCACCAAGCATTTGACAGAGAAGACTCTTTCTCAGCCGACCGGAGTGGAGACATCAGGAGAACCGACAGTGAAAGCAATGGGGCCACTGGCATCAGTCCGATCATCAGCCGCGGGACTGCAGCCACGTTCTGCGCGGTGCACGACAATACTACGCCGGCCACCATGGAAGAGGGTGAGCCAAACTCGCGAGGGGACTCCGGAAATAACATCACGAAGCAAATGCGCCCAGCTACTCCTGAGCAGCAGACCCCATTTCATCTCGGTCATCGTCGTGATTTGAGCGCGCCGAGTGCCGGGAATAGTCCGGCTAGGACACCAGTTGTAGCTCGTTCCGAGAAGTCTTACCAAGAGGAGGAGGCGCAGATTACGCAGGAGACTGACAGCAGTCCTAATACTGCAACTCCAGCTGAATCCAGACCAGTGGCTGATAGAATGGAAAGTTTCGGCCGCCCGCATATCCCTGGAGGCTGGCAGTCTTATGCTACTACTGCAACGGTTGATCCGACGGTTGAGGAGGAAGCTCCTCGTCTCAGCGCTTCTCCACAGCCTGCCGAAAGCCCACTTCCAACGCCACATGAAGATCGTTCTGACTTTGCCAATACGGCTGACATCGCACCAAACACCGCTGAAATCATGGCAGGTGATGAGGAGGCAGCTCTTCGATTGAATGCTTCGCCTCAACCTGAGAGCCAAGTTCCGACGCCTCATAAGGATCGCTCTGGATTTGTCGACACGGCTGATATTGCCGTAAGCACGGGAAATATCATGGCTTCCACCCGTCGTCCTGACGGGTTTTCTCCCGAGATCGCTGCGAAGACAGACGAGCTCGCGCCACCAAGCCCGAGACCAGAGCATTCTGATGTCGTCAAGGCACCGGGTGCTGATGAGCACTCTCCGTATGTCGCTAAGCAGATGGACAACTTGGCTATGCCGTCTCCCGGCCTTGATGAGAAAAAGGGAACCGCTCCGGATGAGTTTGACCCATCGCTAGCAAGGCAAATGGACAACGTTGCCTTGCCAACTCCAGATCCAGCTATGGCGCCTATTGGCAACCCATACTCGACTGCGGCCCTTGATCCACGACTTGATGACAGCACTTATGGAATCCGTGCGACATCTCCAGACGCACCAAAGTCGGCGGAAACGATCACTGGCCTAGCACCACCTATTATCAACGAGCCAGGTGTGTCGCCAGGCTCCAGCGTTGGCCCAACGCCACCACCGAAGGACACTCCGAATGTAGGCAGCTTCGGCGGTGGCGAATACTTCCCACCACCTGTGCCACTGAAGCCAAAGACTGCCGAGGAGGTGGCTGCTCAGGAGGGTCTTGCTCCACCATCTCGTCCAGCCATGTTGCCGACGCTGAGCACGAATACCGCCCCATACGATGATGAGAACGACAAGCTCAGAAAGGAGATTGTCAAGAGCCTGAGCCCGCGTGTGTCTCTTTCTGGCCAGTCCGGCGCACCAGAAGATCACAACCGTGGTCAGAGTATGCTCGGTGTTTCGTCTGGCCAGTCGCGAGAGAGCATGTATCTCCCAAGCGAGTATGGTGATTACTGGGGCTCCACTGAGGATGATTCGCACAATCAGAGCCAGATTGACGCCCCACTCGCTACGGCCCCGGCTGTTCCATCGGATTACAACGTGAATGTCACTGCTGGCAGTCCTAATAGCGGGGAGGCGGCCACTCCACCGACCCCTCCGCTGAACCCAAAGCGCATGTCCAGAACATCTCAGGACATGCCTAGGACATTGATAGACTCTCGTCCTTCTGGCCCTGGCTTCCTCGAGACACGCTATTCGTGGGAGCAAGAACAGGAGAAGGTTAAGCAGGATGAGCGTGGTATCACAGCTGCTGCGGCCGCTGTTCATATCCCTGATTCTCGTGAAATGAGCCCAGACGTTGACTTGAACGGCAAGGCCGCAGGTAGACTGCCTACTAACACACTTAGCCGTATGGACTCTGCCTCCCCAGCTCCGCTCTCTATCCGCAGTGCCCAGGTCTCTGAGCCCTCACCTGCTCCTCAAACTGAAGAACCACAAGGGGTCCTCGGCAGGGCAGCAGCAGTCGGCGCAGCAGCAATAGCAGGCGTCGCAGCAACCGCGGCGGCCGTCCTCCCATCGTCGCCAACTTCAGATGAGAAGCAGGTCGTTTCAGCCGAGAAGAACGTCCCTCAGCTGGGAAGTGTTGTGGTAGACGATGACCCACGCATAAACGACAAGGCGCTGTGTGCGGAGGTGTCACCCTTTTCCGCTGGCCCGGTGGATCAGATTCCAACGATACTCAACGCGTCTCCGCCACCTGACGCCTCTGTGCACCATTATACTCCTACTACCGCCCCTATTCCTGGTCAGGAGAGAGACTCGTTGCAGGATATGAAGCCTTCCCCTCTCAACGTCTCGCGACCAGCAACGGCACAGAGCGCCAACACATCGCTGCGCAGCTATGGACCTCGACCGCTGAACCCGGCTCAAGCTGCGGCGCCGAGGGCGTTTAGGGAGATTATGTCTCTACCGACGCCTGAGCAACGGATTTGCGCTTATAACGAAGCTCGTTCGCAGTACGCCACTATGGAGAATGGGTTGGCTCATTGGCTGGCTGTGCAGACTGGGATAGGAGCCAACATCCCTTCCGCGCAGCAGTTTAGTGGTGTTACGGGAGGTGAGCATTCGAGGCAGGGAATTGTAGCGACCAGCGGTGGTGCGGATGGTGGTGGTATGGGTCCACAGCCGTACTATCAGCAATACCTTAACGCCTCGTCCAACCCAACCACCCCGGGTGGAGCGCCGTCTAGGCTATCCACGCACGGGCTAGGAGTTGGCCATGGTCTGAGTGGCACTCAGGGATTTGGGAATGGAAGTAAGTCTCAGCAAGCGAGAGACCAAGCGGAAAGGGCGACAGAGCAGGCGAAGGCGAAGAGTAAGGAGTTTTTGCATAGTGCTGGGGTCTTTGGCGGGAAGAGTGTTAAGGCGGGTAAGGGGCTGTTGATGAAGGGAAAGAGTAGGTGGTTGGGTGGTGGGGATAAGGTAGAATGATTCTCTCCTTGATTATTTTTCACGAAAGAGGAAGGGTTGAAGAATGAGGACCAAAGTGGAATTTTCTTATATCTTGGACGCAGCAAGATATATAATGGGGAGGATGACTAACGCCTTATGTGGGGGCCACTTGCTTTCCTCGAGCGCTATTTTCTTTGCATCTCGAGCACGGACATCCTTTTCCTATATTGTACCTATGTAGCCGGAGGGCCAGCGAAACGAGCTATGTACGAATAGGGAATCCCAAGATCCAAACACACATGTATCCTGGGGAAGCACATTTCTCTACTCCCCTTAACAAAGGATGTCTGTCGTGTTCTCTATATAGTGATCAGGACCAATACAACCATTATAGAAGAACGAGAATGCTAACCAGTTCATAGGGCAACCAGCGCTCCGTTTCGTCTCCTTTGGCCTCCCGACAGCGCCAGTCCTACGAGGCTTCACGACCACCAATAGAAGCTCCGAAGAACAGGAGACGAACGAGTTGGATCCCCCACCTCGTGCGGCCCGCCTCCCGAGGAATGGTGGAGGCGGAGGTTCCGCCTTCCATAGACCAAACCGCCTCACACTCTTCCTCTTTCGGACAGCAAGAACATAGGTATTTGCCGGGAAGCTGGAGACATCGACCTCCAAGTAACCCGAGTAATCTGCAGCAGGAGGTGTTGAGAGGAGAGGTACAGGAGCAGCCACGACCAAGTTTTCAGCATGAGTTGTCGGGACAGAAGACACCACAGGAGATGGTGATGGGGCTTGCGACACCACCACAAGTCCCTCAGCAACAGGGACAATTACAGTATGCGAGAAGCCTAGCCGGCCAACAAGCTAGCCAAGAAGTTCAGCAATTATGTGGTCAGAGGAAGAATAGCTTGCCTCTCCCCCTAGGTGTGAACATCCACGAACGCGAACTCTCATCCAATCCCTCCTCCTCTATATCAACTACCCAACCTGCTCAGCCTCCAGTCTTGGAACTTAATTTACCAAGAAGTAGTCTGCGTGACGACCGCTGGATGGGTAGTCCCTCAGCATCAACCGCCAGCGTTGCAACACGGGCGAGTCTAGACTCTCCACTTCCAAAGCTGCCTACAGAGAAACCTACACCCGAGCTCCCTTTACCAGATCTGCCCTGGGACACCAAGAGGGTAGCCGGCGACACTGGCACTGAGGAAGAGAATGATAAGTTAGGACAACCCGGTCCACCTAAGCCCATAGGTAAATTCCAGCCGTCGTGGGACCCATTTAATGCTACGCCTATTGCCGAGGAGGATGGTTTTGGATGGGGCTCAGGCGGCTCTGGAGATTCCCGAAGGGGGAAGGGGAGTAAAGGCAGTGGGAGCACGGTTGGGCCGAGAGGAAGTGCCCCAACTGCGAGACCACTGTCACAGGCACTAAGTAGGGGTTCGTCTGACGAAACTACGAAAGGGCTGGGTGCCAGTAGCAAAGGCGAGGAAGGGAAGAGCATATTGAGAGAGAGAGAGGAAGATTGGGTAGTCGTCTCACCGGATGATATCGATAGCCCAGAATCAGCCGACTCGGGCGCTCAGGATTTCCTCAAGGGCCTCGCTCAAGGAGCTCTTTCTGCCAAGCATGACAGAGGCATGATCGAGGGGTCTGAAGTCTCGGCTTTGACTGTCCAGCCAGAATCGGAGGAGGCACCTACCACGACTTTCCAAGAAGACCGTGGTGCCACGAATCCAAGAAACGACGATATTGTTGTTACGGCTGAGGAGGCCGTTTTGACGCCAGCAAGAGAAAGGGTGCAGATGAGTCCACTGGGCCAGGTTATGGCGGATGAACCACATCCGGCTCAACCACTATTCCAAGACTCCTCACTCGGCGAATCTATCGACCTCGCCCACCAGCCTGCCACGATCTCGAGAAGTGGCAAAGATGATTATATCCAACAGACGCCCGATGCCAACCAGTTCCTTTCTCAACCCCCTCACGAACAATCTTCACCTGAGGATACCGAGGCTCTTACCCCGCTGCCTCCTCAATTTCCATCTCATGATTCTTCTTCTGGAGATGATGTCCCGCCGGCCGCAGCGGAATTGTCAAGAAGTATCCCCGGTTCCTTCCCCGACGTCCCAACGCCCGGCACTGTGGGGACGGTGGAGAAGGAGAAAGAGATTGAGGACTCATGTGAATCGTACTTCACTGCTTCGCCTGAGCTTTCACCTCAGAACCAATCTCTTGCCTCGTCGGCTCGTTCACTTGCTCCTACTAAACTTGGGGAGCCTAATCATTTGGTCGAAACGGAGATAGGAGAAAGTGAGGATGATAGGGAGACGAAAGAGGAAAGAAGGCAAAACTCTTGGGAAGCAGGTGATAATCGGGATGAGCCGAGAGAACGGTCATCGGTTCCGGTCGATCTTCTGAGATCTGATATCCTGCAAGAAGATAGATCACTCTCTCTCTCTCCACTTGAGTCCATCTACCATTATACTGTTAGTCATGGTGGGGAATTTATCCGTACGCCGGCAGCTGAGCATTTTACGACGCCTGAGCCCGTCGAAGATGAACGTTGGTTAGTTCCTGTTGAGTTGGCTAAGCCGCTGTTGGAGCAGGAGGGACGCTCTTTAGCACCAACCGAACTCAGAGAGTCTTGCATCTCATCGATCGAAAAGGAGAAACTCTCTTCAGCGCCTGCTGATACGGAGAGCCCTGTGCTGGGCAGAGAAGAGCCGAGGGATTTGGTGCTGGAGGAGATTCGGCGGCATGGCGATTCTCAGGACGAGGAGAGACGATATTTTTTGGTTCCGAGTGAGCTCGCAAACCAGACTTTGGTGGGACAGAAGTCGCGCAATCTTGCACCAGAAGGGATGAGGGAGCAGTCTCGTCTCATAACTCAAACCGAGGATATGTCGCGTCCTTCAGAGACTGTAGTCCTAGCCAGATATGTAGACGAACAGGTCATGGCGGAGCCCAAGCAACGGCAAACATCTCTGCGCTTAGCCAGCCAGTCGCCACAGTCACCACAAACAAGCTCACTTGTGCCTGTTGAGCTTCCAAAAGGGACTCTGGAAGAACAACCAAGGTCAATTGTGCCAGACGAACTCCAACAAGATGTTCACAGAGAGCAAGAGCAAACACACTCAAGGGCTCTAGCTGAACTGCAACGGGCCAATGAGCCAAGGTATTTGCTTCTTGGCGACCTCGGCCAACAGCAGCAACCTCCAGCGAACGATTTGAAACAAGATGTGGCAACAACACGCACTCTGAGCCCGACTGAGCTGTCTATACCGCCGAGAGCGGAAGAGTATAGGTCGTTGGTGCCGGAGGAGATGAACACGCCTGAAAGCCGGCAGGAAGCATACGATGAGCCAACACGGACGCAGATGGCGTCTAACAAATCCTATCCTCAACAGAGAGACCAGGTTATCGTCTCAGAGACCGCAGCGGAAGAACCAGGACCTAGACGAACGTCTCCCTTCGGCCTCTCACACATCAGACAAGGCAGTTTCGGCTTTGGGCGGACAATCTCAAAGGCTACGCGTGCCAAAGAGAGGTTCAGTATTGAGGATGATGAGGGATCGGTACACTCTCCCCAGGTAACCTCGCCTACGTCGACGACTGAACCCTCGAAGTCGATAAGGGAGGTGAGCTCCATGCAGAGCCAAGAAACAACCACTACACCTAGTAGACAAACAACTGCGGCGGATAACAGGTTTTCGTTCCAGCCATCTCCTGGTGGGCCTATCGATGTAGGGAAGCAGAGAGTGATGCTGAGTAGGCTGCCGATGATGCAGCAGGGTAGCTCGGACTATAACACCTTTCGCACTGGCACCAGCACACCAACGCCGACGGGTGCTTATCCGAGTCAGAACCAATCCCTCGTAGACACCCCAATTATGACGTCCGCCAATGGGTCTAGACCGAACAGCATCTTGATGGAGCAACCACGCCAGCAGGTTCGTCAGCCAATGATGCCAGGTCAACTTCCAGCTCAAGGCAGAAGGGAATTCTCGTCTGAGACGCCGAGGCAGTCTCAGCAGAGACCACCGCCTTTCGTGCCGAGCGAGTCTTTTGAGCAGGAACAGACAAAGTCTCAGCAGATGCCGGGTTCTTTTGGAGCTCCATCGTCGGATTATCAGCCGTCTCAGCTGACAAGACGGAGGTCTGAGGTCTTGCCGGCCAGGTATGCTGCGGGAGCGGGTACAAACTTCCCACAGTCACGGATGCCGTCACGAGAGCAGGACTCGCTGGAGCGTAATGCGATAGTTCGGCGACAGTCTGTGGAAAACCAACGTCCGTCGATTGATCAGACACCGCCGTCTATGACAATGGCTCCGCAGACAGCGTCACCGCTTAAGATTGCAACTCAGTTCACAGAGGCGATTAGCCGTCGCCAGCAGTCTTTCATTCGTACCGGCGCACGGGAAGGGCTGCCTGGTATCCCGCCGAGTAGTGCTCAGAGATACCCTGAATTATTTCAGAGTACACAACCGGTGGATAACCAGCATGAGCCCACTTCCCCCCAGAGTCGCGCAGACTCCTCCCAGCTTGCTCAAGAAGTAAAGGACGATGGAGAGCATTTGCCTGGTGAATATCCGACTGTAGAAAAGGGGTATCTACCTAGACAGCAGGCGACGGAATATGCACTTCCTGGTGTTGGACCACCGGCAGATGAGGAGAAAGAGAAGGAGAGGAATGGGAGGCATTCAAAGAGGGGCCCTGGGATTTTTAAGGAGATTAGTGGACGACTTAGTAGCGTTGCGTCGAGAGAACGCACATCGCGCCAAGTTTCAAGAGAACCACGTCCGCTATCGAAACAACGGCCAGTCGTGGCCGGCATTGATGCTGGTGAGAGGGTGGAGAGGAGAGATTCTGGTATGACGGTTGAGAATAAGAAGGATGAGAAGAAAGACAGGGAACATAACAGGACGAAGAGCTTGCTTGCTATGGTCAACCCATTCGGTGGCGGAAGCGCCACGTCGGAAAACGAGAGACCCAACAGTAAGGCGGAGAGCATGGTCACGGATGTTAACCAACCTTCCATGGCGCAGCAACCTGGTTCGCAGTTTCCTCCACAGGGCCCTCAACAAGCAGCCTCGCAACAACAGCGCCTTCCACCACCACAACCGGGCTACCAACAATTCCAAGCCGGCCCACAATACGAAGTACACCGTCGTCCCATCCAGCCAGTCCATCAACAGACCGCCCAACGTCTTTCCCAAGCACCGCCACCGGGCTTCCAACAACCGCAACAACACCAACGCTCCAACCCTACTACTCGTAACATGCTGCAGAAACGATCAAGTACGGCTTCTAAGCACGGGTCCATGGCATTCCCGGCTGCCGCCTCGCCATCGCCACAGACACAACGGCCACCGTCTACGGCCTTCCCTTTGGGCCCGGGTTTCTCGGCTGGCGCCACGGCCCCGCCGTCGCCGCAGAAGAAAGATAGGAAGTCTTTCTTTGGTGGGCTGTTTGGGAAGAAGAGGAGTTCTGGTGTGGTGGAGGACAATGATAGGGATAATAAGAAGTTGGAGAAGAAGCCGCCTCTTGCTGCGGTGCTTGGTGCTGTGGCTGTGGGCGCGCAGCATGCGCCGCAGCAGCAGATGATGTTTCAGCAGCATCATCATCAGGGGCAGGGACATGCACAAGCACAAACATACCCGGCGCAGATGGGTTCACATCAACAGCAACAGCAGTACATGAACCAAGCATCGCCGCAAGGGCGTCCTATGGGTTCGGCCGTAGGAACGCCACAGCCGTTGCCGTATCAGCAGTTCGCGAATGCTCAGGCTGCCCTAGCGCAGCAGCATGAATTCGGACGAGGAGTTTCGCCGCAAGGTGTGCCGCCTACGAGTCCGGGGTATTTTCCACAACAGGGACCTCCATATCCATTGGAGCAGATGCGTATGCAGCAGGGACAACCGCCGCAGATGATGGGTGGATTGCAGAACCAGCCGCAAGGTCTTATGCAAATACAACAGCATAGGCGGTCAAGCTACAATGGCCCTCCGCTTCCAGGTCCTTACCAACAGGTTGGAGCCGAAGGCCAAACAACGGGAATGGGTTGTGGACTACCAATATCACCACAGCAAGGACGTCCAATGCAACAGCAACGGCACTTCCACACCGCACCACGAGAGGCATTCCCGAACCAGATGGCGTACGAAGAGTATATGGGGCGCCAACAGATGGGCTTCGAGCAAGGGCCGCGTCAACCACCACTTCAATCACCACAAGGACGTGAGCAAATTAGAGAGTACTATGCCCCGGTCCAGTCTTCCTCTCAAGCTCCATTCCAGAACCAAGGGCAACGGTACTCCGGACCGCCCGCTCGAGTAGTTGCTCCCGTAGCAGTTGCAGCAGGTTCTCCTGCCGTCGCAGCAAGTACCTATCAATCCCAACCAAGGCCACAGCAGAAACATCAACCATCACCGTTCGACTCGCAGAGACAGAGTGGAGAGTATATTCGAGAGCTGAATAGGAGGGAAAGTGGTGAGTATGCCAGAAGCCGTAGCCATTCACAGTCGCTTGCCCAGCCCCCACCTGTTCCCACCCAACCTCGGGGAAGAGGGCAACGAAGAGAACAGGAAACTGTGCATCCGCATTTGCATCTTGCCAACCCGGATCCGTCAACTTCCACTCTAGCACTCGCCTCGGAGCAACAGATCACCCAGCAAATTCAGCTGCAGCAGCAGCAGCCCATCATGCCCTGCGCCTTTCCACAATTGCCACCTAACCAGTCATCATCAGCCAGTTCGTCCTCGCCAGACCGTAAAGCGAGAAAAGCAGTCCCAGGACCTTTCTTAGGCCAACACACAGATATCCCACGCCGCTTATCACAGGAAGTCCTCGTCGCCCGCAGCCCAGCACGCGCACAATTCGGACAACAAGCTCCCTATCAGCTCGCTTTACCAGGCGGCGATGATGAAGATGAGGAAGAGGAAGAGGAAGAGGAAAGAAGAGTTATGGATAGAAGACGCAGTCCCCTACATCAACAGCAATTCCCCACCGCTGTGCCTCTTTCGGGTGGGGCTATGAGAGGTGGTGATGAAAGGGTAGATGATAGAGCGGAGAGGCCATCACCACCCTTCGCAAAGTGGTCGTCGCCGCCAACGCCAACTAGTATACTGCATAACAGACAGGGCTCGGGAGCTTCACAACCTCACCTCACACCTAATTCAGGTACTGGCGTAGGTGTTAATCGATCAAACACAATCCTCTCCGATGTCAGCGCTCTCACAGCCGACAGTAACGGCCGTCGCGAATCCCACCCAGTCTCCCGCAGCCCACCAACTAACCCCGCAAGCCCTGATCAGAGTCATGGACATAGCCGTCACCCTAGCGCTATGGACTCCGCCTCGCCTCGCTCTTCCGCACATCAGACACCACACGCGACGCCGGTCGTCAAACAAGCTGAGACGCTACGACCGGCTGTTGTGCGAAATCATAAAAGTGAGCCGCTGGTTGAGAGGATACATATCAGCCGCACGCCAGATAACCGAACACCCGAACCCTCACCACCCATCGCGGCTCCTGTTGCTGGGCCTGTTCAGAGCCATCTCCCACTAAACTCGGATCCTCCTCGTCAACCACTGGCCGAGTTCCAAATCGAAAGAACAGGTTCCCCATCTGAACCTAAAAATGGGTTGCAGGTGCCAGACCATGAAGGACTGATCTACGACAATAGTAGGGAAGGACTGATTGTTGTTGAGGATGCGACAGTTAGAAGGTTGAGGGCTGGGGGACCGAGAGATGAGGAGGAGGAGGCTGTTATGAGTGCTACTAGTTTTCCAGGGGATGAGTGGAGGCCTTGGGAGTATGAAAGTTATGATGAGGCGGGGTATAATGGGAGGGAGAGGTATTAGGTCGGCAGAGAATAGGTAAATGGCGAGGAGTCAGACAGCGTTGAGGAGGAGTGACATTGTAAATTTGGGGCGGAAGAGGCGGGAGAAGCATGTAATATTTGGCGATGAGCGTGAGATTTAGATGTTTATACCGATTTAGGGAGCACATGTACATATATACCCATTCAGTAATTCAATAATAAGTATTATCAGACCCATTTTTAGATGTTGTCTCTACGAAGTATGAGTACTCATTTGCCGAGCTTCAACGAGGTTGCCAAAGCGCGTAGGTTCGTGCGTCAAATTCTCTGGGCTGCCCCACTTCGGGCCAGAGGAAAAGGAACTCCACTACAACCTCAAATAAATGGATTAGGGGCCACAGGCAAAATTCTATGGTCACTACGAGGGTCGAACTCGCGACCTTGGCGTTATTAGCACCACGCTCTAACCAACTGAGCTAAGCGACCGATGTTGATAGATTTTCGTGGGCTGTATGAAATATATATCAATAAAGTTAAGCGACCGATGTTGATAGATTGCGCTTGGCTCGCTATGCACCGAACCACTCGCAGGCCCGTAGCTGTATAAATAAATGGTCTAGCCTACCCCCGAGCCGAGCTGGGCAGTGGCATACAGTGTTCCGCATGAGTGGCAGGCTATTGGAGTAAGAAGATAGGAGAGGCAAGATAAGGTAAAAAACACCGTGGAATATAGTGTGTATACGCGCCGCTATCTCGCTATCTCGTAGCCCGCTAAAATTGTATACAAGAACGAAACACGTATGTGGTATCTCAACAAGCACTCCCCTCCCTATCTTTGCTCCAACTTCTGACCCCTCACTTCCCCTTTTCCCCTAACCTCCCCCACCCTCCTCTGCTCCATGTACTCTCTCCACTAGGCTCCTCACACAGCGCCTCCTGGCGTGTCATAAGCGCTCCTCGGAACATGTCCCTGTGGACCTCCCATCGCTGGGGAGAATCGCCCTTGCTGTCCCTGGCCTTGCACCCTGTTTACAGGTCCCCTTGCTCTTGGTCCCATCCCTGGAAGTTGGAAATCAGGATTCGACTCTAACAACATCTCATTCCTCGGCGGTCCCCTTCTTCCACCCTGAGGTCCATACCCTGGGAACCCACGCGGCTGCGGCATATTCTGCGGCTGTTGGTTTCCTGGCCAACGTGGGTTCACTCCACGTTGTGACACGCTCGTGAAGTTCGACCTCTCAGACTCAGAAGGTGAGCGCGAGCCATGATGGTTATGTAAATCCTCGTATGAATTTGAGCCATCAAGGCCCATCGGCGCACCCCTCGCATTCAGATTCTCCCTCTGCTGTAGCGGTACGCTGGTTCCGTGGTAGCCGCCTGGGACGCCTGCCGCCCCAAAACCAGGCGTCAAACTCGCAGGAAGCGACGAGTTCGTGTTATTATTCGGGAGTTCGCTGACGGTTGGGAGGGCGGTAGGTTCCGTCCCTGGCTGGACAAAGCGTGGATCCACGTCTTCGTAGTAGGTGTCGGCGGAATTCTGTCTACCATGGCGGTTGGAGTTGGATGTTCCTGAGCGAGATGGATTCTGCGGGAGGTTGGAGGCGAGGGGGCTGCTGGTGCCGCCTGGTGATTGGTTCCATTGCTGGCGCGGTGGTACGTAGCTGGTGTTTGTTAGTACATGAGAAAAGGAAGTCGAGGGGAGAATTCAAAGGATGGAAACCTACGCATCAACATCATTGCTGTATTTGCTTCCATCAGACACAACCGTGCGTTGGGGTTGTTGCTGCAACCCAGCCATTCCCTGCACATCGGTGTCGTTACCGTACGCATCGCGTCCAGAACTCGCCTGCACAGGGCTATGTATCGGTGATCTGGCTCCAGTCGTAGCGTCCATCTCGATCGCCTGTCCAACCGGCAGTCCCTGTTGCTCATCCATTGGTGGTGGAGACTCTGCTCTTGCCAGCCCATCACCTCCCATTCCGCCTCCGTAAGCAACCCCGTAGTCACCACCTTGTTGATGTGGTGGTACAGAGCCTGATCGTGCCTGGTCATCATACTCCATACCCGCGCCTCCATACCCGTCGGCGGGTGACTGTGCGCGGTTGGAGTACTGATCACGGCCTCCACCACCCTGACCGTATCCATTGTCATTCCTGTAGCCAGGTGGTGAACCACGGCCGCCTCTTCCTGCCAGGGCTCCCATAGCACCACCGGCCATGGCGCCCATTGCCCCAGCAGCCATTGGGTTCATGCCTCTGTCACCTCTCTCGCCCTGATCATATGGTCCTAGGCCGCCTGGTCCATCGTAACCACCACGACCGTAGCCTGGTCCGCCTCCTCTACCTCTGAAGCCCGGCCCACCGCCACGACCGCGTCCATAGCCGCCTGCTCCTGGGCCGGCAGGGTAACCGTTCCTCGGGTCTCCACGCATTGGTCCCTGGCCATAGCCTTGGCCTGGTGATTGTCCGCGAACAGGAGGAATGATATTCCCGTACTGATCTCTTCTCGGTCCCTGTCCGTCTGCTCCACGGTAACCGCTCTGGCTGCCAACAGCCGAACCCTGGAGTGATGGGTTGGATGCATACCTATGCAAAGGGTCCTGCTCTCTCCCCTGACTCCCGACCATAGCAGTCCCCTCCACCTCCGGACTCCTCGTGCGCGTAGTCAACGGAATCCTATCATCCATTTCGTTCCCTCCCATACCACCAGTCTCCTTCGCCCTACTCTCTTGCTCAAACGTCGCAAAGCTCGGCAACTTATCATTCCCACCCTGGCCTACCACCGGACTAATAGATGGGGCCGGAACGGCTGCTTGACGATTATAGTAGTTCTCCCCATTCATCTCCGCGTTTTCCGCAATGCGCTTCTTGCGCGCTTTGCGGCTGACGAGCGTGCGGCGCATAGCGCAGGAGACGATTCCGGATGCGGCGATCAAGACGGTGGCGGCGAGGACGATGTAGGAGCCCCAAGCCATGTGTGGCACGAACAGCAGTACGTCGATCAAGAATGATAGCAGTGCGAGGACGAGGGTGAGGATGCTCAGAATGAAGATGCCTAATAAGTAGCGCGGCGAGTGACTTGGCGAATGCATATGGGATGCTCCGGCAAGGATAAGCATGACAAGTGTAAAGAATGCCGCAATCGGGTGGATAATGAGAATTACCGACAGCGACTTCCTAGTGGCCATCGGCAGGCTGAAGTTTTTCTCTGCGTTCTTGTCTTCGAAGGCTTGTTCTGCGGCCGTGTTAGCATCGTTCTCCTCCAAATTAGACCTTTAAGCAGCATAGTGGGGGGTGAGAAGGACGTACCTGGGTTGTACCCGACACCAAAGTCACTACACTTATTTCCATCACAATAGCCAAAGACACCAAAGTTGACTCCATCGAATTGTCCGAGTGGGAAAGACTTTATGATTGGCGCTGAGAGTACTGATATCAGGAGCAATACAAAGGCTGCGAGGAGCAGGATCGTCAGGGGTGTTGCTGGGCGAAGCATTTTCGCGATTGCGTTTTATTTGTTGGCGCAACTGTGCTTGATGTATAGTCGACGATATGTCGACTGGTGGTCGTAGTGCTCGGTCTAATTTAGAGCGAGTTGTTGAGCCTTGGCGGTTGTGGTAGTGCTGCGTGCGCACACCTAACGAGTGTAGTTACTTGAACAATTATCGCATTGGTGACAATTGCTTGTGTCGTCTCGATATCTGCTCTTCTTGCGCTCGTCTCTGTGCTGTTGCGATTCTGTTGAGCTGAATACAGCCGATGTCTTTAGCCGTATACGTAATCTCCTTTCCCTGCCCGTCGCGATATCAAGCTTGCCTGAATTAAATTGTTGTTCTTGCAAGCAAAGAGGTTGGTATCCGTATTCTCTGTATATCGAGATCTTGTAATGAACGACGTATCGCAAGTGTGTCTGCGCCAGTCTCCAGGATGTCTGGTGTGGTGGTTGCGTGCTATTCGCAAGGCGTCCTGTTTCGTCCTGTCCTGTCCTAGCAGAGGCGTTCCTGACTTGTTCCCTGGCTGAAGGCAGTCCGGGGAAGTGGATTGATGGGCTTAGCGTGTCAAATAACAGGACCTGACAGGCGGAGATAATTGGCAGAATGGTGGATTGATGGGCACCTGCTTAAAGTAGATTGGCCGTCGGTATCTACGATTGAGCTTAGTTAAGCGAGGTGGATTGTCAAAACTCAGTTTATCCCCAGTTCGGTCGTTATGGTTATAGTGATGATAAAGATGAAATAAGCGCGATAGTTTGGTTTTGTGGTCACCATGAGGCAAAATAATTGTTTTACAGGAGTTTAAGCTGAGACGTTATGAAGCTGGTGGAATGTTAGGGGCTCATCGTTTGTAACCCATGCGGAGATTCATCAGCTCTTTGTGGCTAAGACGAAAGGAACATGCACAGAACACGAGCATGTAAGGTTACAGCCAACGATTGGATGCCACGGGTGTGGTCAATCGGAGTTATTGGAGTGCTGCAGAATAAATGGACGTTGTCATTGCTGGTTTTCAACGATACACGGGACGAGGTATCCCTCAGAAATAAAGTGCCCAGATATGGCCGATTGTGGCCTGCTCACAGCTGATCAGTCAAAGCATTAGTGGTGTCGTCATTGCATCTCGACAGAATTCGGGAGACATGGATCAGTTCCGCTACCTCGATAGTTCTTGAAGATTTTCTTAGGCTCTATTGGTTACAGCTTGTTAACCAGCTTCGGTGCTGTTCCTGACTAATGGCGCCCCATTGCGCGTCGTATGATAGCTCGGGTCTCAGCTGCGCCCACAATAGCTTTGACTGACAGTTTGGCCTTGCTGCTCGAAGTTTAGGTGTTATACAGGTGATTCAATTATGTGCAGCAGTATCCTGCCTATGCTCATGCTCCCTATCCTACAGGACAAGTTGTGCCCATCCTCTAACGCCTATGCGCCTCACATGTCCCAGTCGTCTACTCCTATCGTACACCTCTTCGCTCTATGTTCTCCTGGCTGAGTATTTTACCTTCTGTAATGCACTTCCCAGACTGGAGATTCTATGCTTCCTCCGCTCTCTTATGCTTTCCGCTCAACATTTGCTCCATATTTCCCCCCCTTCGTCGTGTGGTTCGTGTATTTGCTTGATGGTGGTTGTCTTTCTCTTCGTCCCTGTGTTCATTTATGCTGGCGTCTCGAGCAATCTCAAGATGAGCTCGTACATGCCAAACATAATCGCAGCACTTGGAACCGTCCTCAGAAGATGTGGCGTAAGTCCTCCGTACATGCTAACGAGTCCCTCCTCCTTGATAACAAGCTTGAAGCACTGAACGAGACCAGTGTACTTTGGCTTTCCGTCCGCCATTGGTGCTTGACGCAGGCGCGTTCTCACAACCTCATGTGGGTAAGTAAGGAGCGCAGCAAAGAGCTTTGCGCTTCCAGCAGCTCCGACACGTCCAGTCCACTCCACAGTGTTGTCCCACCAGTTCGTCGGCCTTCCGGTCCTGATGATTTCCTCCTCGCGTCTGTTCAGGTATCCCTTCATTTGCTCATACAGCACCCATTGCAGCGTCGACTCAGTGACACCGAGGTACGATGCACTCATTCCCTTGTACATTCCCCTGATTCCCTCTTCGCGCATGATTTGTTTTATACAGTCCCAGGAGTTCTTATACCTCCTCACCGCAGCGCCTCCCTCCTTTTCCACTGTCGACTTATCCAGCTGGAGTCTCGTCTTAACCATCCAAATCGGATTCGTCGCCGTACTCGTCACAATTCCGGCCGTCGCCGCCGCAACTAGATGCACATACACGCCCTCCTGTCCCCCATTAAACTTATTCGCAATAATCCGCTTCCCGTTCCCATAGGTATAAAAGTTTATGCTCCTTGCCGGCACGACGCCAACGAGGTTTGGACCCAGGCCCTTGAAGAGGGCGCGCCAGCCTTCGACTTTGTGGACGCTGAAGAGGATTTGGAAGGTTTCGCGGAAGTGGAGGAGGCTGGAGCGGAGAGGTGACAAGTGCGCGTGTGGGTTGATGTCCATTTGCGCGCGTGTTGTGGCAAGTTGCTGTTGGTAGAAGTCAGATTGGAGGCGGGTTTTGAGGACGTCGAGCGGGGCGGTGAGGGCGGCGGCTGTCATGCCCCCGACGCTGTGGTCTAGTTAGCATACATTCACGAGGTGTTTGCGCACAAGGGCGCCTGATGTGCTGGGTGGGCTTGAAACGAACTTGGGGGTGAACGTACCCTCCTGCGACAAAGTGCGCCCAGGACTTTGCGACTGGGGCTGGCTTTGCGACGATGTCGGCCATTTTGCTGTGGCGTGCCGCCTCTTGTGCCGCCTCTTGTGCCGTCATGGTGGTTGGTGGTATAATATGAGTTCCGGAGGTGTTGGTGAACGTTGGTAAGCTCGTGTTCTGAGTAGATGGAGCCATGGATAATAAGGACAGCTGTGTCGGCTCACGACACAGGCTGTTTTGCGAGTTTGAGGTGGATTATGCAATCATGAACGGTGTGGCGCAGTATCAGAGGTAGGTAAGAACCGGAGTCTCGATAAGTTCGCGATGTAAAGTGTGTTTGATTGTGGATTGTCTACGCGTGAAGTGCTGTAACTGGCCCTGAGCCATAAATTTTGTGACCCCGATAACGTGTGGTTTTCGTTATCGTAGCTGCGTCGGATCTAGCCGTGCGGCTGGCATGACAGACATGCACGTGATTTTTAATAATTGGTAATTACTATTTTAAATCAGGACACCATCACTTGCAAAAATAATGTAACCTCTGGGCTAAAAATAAATCCAGTCAGAGTGAAATACTGCATATATAAGGCCTTTTCTCCTGATTCTATCGTTCACGGTTGATTTTTTCAATGGTGTCAATCAAAATTGAAATCGGAATTTGGCTTTTGGTTTGATTTAAAGCAATCTTCTAAGGTGTCCTAAAGCGTTTAGGCAAGATACTAAATTCCATTTGGAAACAGCAAACTACTCCAGGATCAACCAAGTGGCAGTAGCACCATGGGTAGCAATTTCGGCTTTCATTTAGATCATAGGGTATAGAAGTCTTCTTGCTACTCGGTTGACTATCTCGATAGAAGTTTATACTAAGAATGCATAGTTCTCAGCCTTTATTTTCGACTACATCATAAAATACACTGCCATAAGATACCTTAATAGCTATTTTCAAAGGACGCAGATTAAATTGCCCTAATTCTCTAAACTCGCCTCGATGAGTTTCCCATCATCGAGATTGCCATGTCTCGGCGATGCTCGATGACGTTCCCTCCCATCCACCCCGTCATGCCATCTCGTCCTTCACCAATCAGAGTGCTTCAATTCGTCCTTTTCTTCCCAGCCTTCACGTGATCAACCCACAGCAGACCGGCGGCCGTAAATTGCCGAGCCCCCCAAAATCGCAACCAGCATCGCAACGCCAAGCTAACATCATACCACCGGTCTGACCTCAGTCACTCTAAACCAACAGCACTTTTTGATCCTTCGCACTCAAAACACAACCACACATCACAATGTCCGCACCAGCTGCTCGCGCCGGCGCCTCCGCCGCTAAGAAATTCGCTCGCGATTCTACTTTGAACAAGGGCGCTCGTCGCGATCCTGAGCTTTATGTACGGTGACACCATTCCGATGAAAGCTTAGGGGGGGGGAAGGCCTTTGGCTGGACATAAGAGGAGGAAGAGGAGGGCGTGGGAGCCAATTGAAAAAGAAGGAGCTCTCAGGCTCTCTACGCTGGGAATGAAGGAGAGAATGGGAGGGTATAATGGAGGGCTGACAGAAGATAATAGGTCTTGATGGCTATCATGTCCGGTGCTTTCGGTCTTGTTGGTTACTACTTTGGTATGCTTACTGTATCCACTATAGATACTGCATTGGCTCATAGAGTCAAAGCTAGTCTACTATCTCGAGCAATTGACTAATTGCTTGTTTAGGCCGCAAGCCAACCTCCTCCACCTCCGAGTCCCCCGTCTCCATCGCCAAGGACTCCAAGCCATGGCAGACCACCTCTAGCGCTGGCGAGGGTGACTTCAAGTACCAGTACCACCCAGGTGGAAACCCAAACAATGTGCCAAGGGATGCGCCATCAGCGCTTCACAGCGTTATCATCCCAAATGTTAACTTGCCAAAGGTATGTTGTGTCCATTTATATGTAGACGGATAGGTTGAGAAAGGGGACCCTAATGGAAAACGGAGAGCGAAGAGGAAGAAGAAGGAGAGAACATTTGTATTGAGGATTAGTATTGTTGGAACGAGGCAAGAGCCGATGAGCTGATTTATGTAAATCTGAGCTCGCATCCTCCAGAGAACCAGAAGAGAAGAGACCGCAGGCGGTTACCATCATTTTACAAGCGAAAGCTAACTGGTTAACAGGACCTCCACGAGAAGTACAACAAGTGGGGCAAGGACGGTTACTAAACATTGTTTCAAACCAAGGAATGTGCTTTAGCAGGGTCACAGTGTAGATAGTGGTCGGACGCTGTAGCCTACGATAGACGAGCTTGCAAGTTTGAGCTGGGGCTTGGATGACTAGAATGCCAGGAATGGAAGTTTTATGTGAACCACTCCTTACTCTCCACCTCCTTCGTGTGCCTTGGGATTGACGCTTCTATTCCCTCGAGAAGGATTTTATGTATTCAATTCCATCTTGTAGGGACTATAAGGAGAGGACTACTAGGTCTCTCTCCATCGGTTTCAAACAAGCAAAACGAATCATGAGGCTCACGCGTATGGGTTGATCAATCCTCCTGCTCCCCTACCCCGTCTCTCCTAAATGCTATCATAGATGTCGAGCTACGACATACCCAAATCTGCGACCACTTAACTCAAGTTTGTCATCTTTCTACGCTGAAGAATCGGCACTGTTATCATCACCAACGAACTATTGCTGTTGCTACAAATCTCTAACTAACTGGTTGCGAAGTTTATCTGCACCATACCTACCCTCCGGAGATAGCGAACTAGGATTGAAAGGTGAAGACCTCATTGCAACGTGATTACATTGGTTGAGTGTATATGGTAATTTGCAGGATACTCATTCGAGATCGTAGCAAGGTTGGACGGATTTACATACCCCTACGCTTTGGAGTCTTTGTTACAATGAGGGCCCGAAATATACCCGCTTGTGCAAACGTCCCTTCAGGACATCTCACCGACTATGTCATGTGCTGCGCTTCGATTTCTTAAAACACCCAGATGAAGAGTTTATAGCCACCTCAGCCACCTATCCCCTTAGGTAATCCTCCTGACACAATTACTCGAGGACCAACCGGTTTATGAGAGGACCCTCCCTCTGTCCACCGTGCCCTTTTTAGTTCATCGTAACTTTTTACAACCTGTTATGCGAAGTGAATTGTTAGCACTATCGACTTTCATACCACCAGCGTTAAATGCTACTTGACTTGAGTCTATTAGATGAAGAACGGTATGGTAGCGAGGTATGTAAGAGGCCAATGAATTCCAGTTGTTTCTATCTCTTTGCATAAACAAAAACCGAGATGGAAAGCGAGTATGAAGGCCGCTTAACCGTTTTATGCGAAGTTTCTGAAGCACAAGTGATGGGCCTTGCCAAGATTCCCTGAACGATACGGATGTTCTCCTCCTTATCATTCACAGCATCACGCCCAACATCCAGCCCCAGCCCCAACCATTGAAATCAACCACTGCTGATAGCGATACTGCCGTCAAAGGCGAAGTCAAAGTATCCAGAGAGGATTGGTCTAAAAGCTGGTATACAAGAACATGTATCGTAAGGGCAAGGTAATTTTGACGGATACTCAAGCTGCGTGGGTTGGAAGTCGGCCTGCTTTATATAGACCTAGGTCTTTGAGTGTTTGACTGAAACGCAGTGTCGATCGTGTCTTGCTGCGGCACCAGGACTATGCCGATCTCACTTTGAAATCTGCCTTCGGGATAGGGGAAGTAATAGGTCAACACTAATGTAAGGAGGCTATAAACAACACAGAGATTTCGGGAGCAAGGCTGATATCAAGCACAATCTGCCAGTTGAGACCGATTACATGAGCAGTCCGACTGTCTTCTGAATTAGCCGTGCCCTTACTTCCTGTCTCCGCAGCTTCCACACCTAGTATAGTATAGTAACTTGTCACCACCAAGTCTTTGCCGCCACCGCACCTAGGTAGCTCACTCGGGTTTGGCCTAGACGAGCTGGACACAACAAGTACCGAGCTATATAAGACGGTAGTCCGTTGCATCAAACTTCCTTCTTAGCTAGACACAATTCGGAGAACCAAGATAAGCTATGAGAGCAGTCTATTACTTAACCACGGTACTGCTTCAAAGCTTCAGGAGAGCATGGAGTGATCGTCAGAGCCTCCTGCGGTGGGCGCCCCAGTGTAAGGTTAGCGAACACAGCAATAGGGTGAAACGAAAGGTGCTGTTGTCACAACGGTTCCTTATAACCATTGACCCTTGTAAACAAGGTGCCACTACCAGTAATGAGATCGACATAGATTTGTTGGTATCGCCAATGCTATTCTTCACTTAGAAATCTTACACGTGTCTCCTGTCCGCTGAACGCCGGGCCTAATCCCCTGAACGCCGACACTCTTCCAAATGCTTAGAGGGTAAGCAGCCTATTTCTTCCCACCAAACTTCTCATGCAGCTTCCTAATCTGCTCCTCCACATTAACATTCTTCATCTCCTCCCCTCCTCTTGCCGCACTCTGGCTCTTCAAATCCCCATCATAACTAGTAGCCGCCTTCTTCCTTCTCGCGGCCTCCTCTTCCGTCAGCGCCTGGCCTGTTACACCATCAAACATATCCGGCCGTTGCGACGCTAAACGTTTGAGGTTGTTGGCGGCGTCGTTGTTCCATAGGTTCGTTGTGGAGTAGCGCGATTCGGATTTCTGCTTTTGTTCTTTCCAGCGGGGGTCGAGGAGCTCGACTACTTATCGTTAACTTTCTGTTCTCTAAACCCAATTGCTTTAAAGCCGGGTGGGGGGACGGGAGGGGGG
>RCNJ01000165.1_pt1 | contig 51012 bp, 52 predicted proteins | sample 2041171 | NCBI WGS metagenome assembly RCNJ01 (sample SAMN09708213, study PRJNA481090) | feces metagenome | biome: feces | host: Pygoscelis adeliae | place: Antarctica: Rookery Lake | collected 2010-03-01 | reverse complement strand
TCCTCAGTATCCCTCTGGACCATATCTCGCCTAGTGCACCACTCTGTTTAGGGCTCCCCTAGACACCTTGGACCTACCCCAGCATTACAGAAGGGCTCCTTCATGAAAGAGGAAAGTCGTGCTAAAGTCGTGATGTTAGTTGAAATGAGGCAGAGGGATTGTGGAGGGACATACAGTTTCGGTTTCCTATCAGCACCTTTGTGATGGGCAAAAGTGATCTCCATTCCCAGAAGGTCTCGTTCTCCCTTTGTGGGTTCCGAACAATCCAGAGACGGATATCCTCGTAGCATAGAGTCTTATATTCCCGTTCTACGGCGCCGAGATTGACGTAATCATCGTCATAATCAGTATCGTTTTCAGTTTGAGCGACTGGGGTGTTCCCCCATGTGGTGGCCCTCATGATCATGATGGCCAGTGGTACCTTTGCACGAGCAGAAAAGAGAGAAACGGAAAGCAGAAAGTAGACACAGGAACCAGGAACGGGGACCTTGAAGGGTCCGTAACCGATGGGGGCCGTGATCACGTGCCTGCCGATCGAGGATTTAGCGAGAGGTAGAAGGTGCGTAAAGCAGCAACCGCGCCCTGCCAAATTCAGCAGCCCCGACCCCGGGAAGTGGCTTTATTCTATAAATAATATAAAATATAAATAACATACAAATAATATCAAGAATACGAAGAACATAAATAATATAAAGAATTATAAAGAATACAAACGAACTTGGAACTTTGTATGAGTATTCCGAACATTTCATTGTGTATACTATGTGTTGCATGACAATTTGCATGACTGTAAAGATTGGTCTTAGTAGTTTCTGTGGTGTAGGATCGGGGACGGGAGTGTCAAAAGGTCTAGCTTGAGGGCACGGTTCCTACGCCGATTGTCACAGTGAGGAGTGCCGGTGTGATAGAAACATCGCTGTTTGTTTGTAGCCGGCCAACACCACAGAACAACCACGAACCATCCCTTACACTAAAATTCGCATAACATCGAAATAGTTTGTTTTCTGTCAACTGTAAACAAGGACTAAACTTCATTGACTCGAACAATTCTGCACCAAAAAAGCCCAATAGTTTCTGTCAACCGGTTAGCACCCAGCAAAGGATACTGAGCACCCATCGCATCGCACCCATCGCACCCCATCACAACCGTCATCACAGCCTCGAGCTACTACCCACCGCTTCCTGTCGCGTCTCAACCTCCGATTCTCCTGCGAAACGACAGCAATTCACATATCTTCTTCTGTTCCTTGGAAGCTTCAGATTCCAGTCAGCGTCTTCACACCCTCAAGTATCTGTTGACGCTTAATCAATCGCGCAAAGCCACTGTCCATCATATACGAGCCTGGCGGCTGGCTTCTTCAATATACACAACTTTACTGCCAGCAGCTGCATCTACCACAGCTGCTCTGACACGAACGCTTTAGAGACAGGCAAAGGCGACTCTTTTATTGAAGAAATACCTGCTCTCGCCAGTACACTGACGTACGATTCCGCAGTTGTGTGCACCGAAGGAACGACTTCCTTCAACAATACAACCCGAACGCCTCATCCTCTTCGCTTGAACAAGGACACTCCATTCAATAGAAGAGCTAGTGTCTGATATTACGATACCAGTACCGCCACGAACTGTACCGCCACGAACTGCAACAGGCGAGCCGTCGTGCTTCAATGAGGCGAAGAGGAGAGGCAGGAGGAATACATACTTAGGAGGAAAGGGATCACGCTGCACAGTCAAGCAGAGACGCAGCGCAGAGAGCACGGAAGGGACGCTCGAAGATCACTACTGAAGCCTTGGAACGATAATTTCCATGGACGAACATTACCCGGTTCCAGCCACCCAGGAGGACTTGTACCACGTCCAGATGGATCTGAAGCATGTTCAGGGTATCCAGACCACCCATGCGGACCGCATTTTGAAGCTGGAGCGCAAGCAAGCAGATGACGTGGCTCTGAAGTCTGTGTGGACGTCTCCATTTCCAAGCGTCTTGGGCGGTACCCCGCAGCAAGGTTAGTGCTTGTAGCAACCGGTTAGCTGTACGATGAAACTAATGGCTACAGCTCCAGTTCAAACTCCTGCAGATGTCTTCGACGACTTCGACGATGAGCACTGCCAGAACTTGCTCGGTAGCCTTCAGCTGGACCAAGAGGAGCCTGTCAGAAGAGGTGCTTCCCGCGCCAACAGTGTCCGATTCGACGTCAGTGCTATCCAAGGTTCTGGTTGGGGACACGGCTCTCGCCAATCCAACGACTTTGGTCCAGTCCGCCCAAACAGCGCTTTTGGCATCAGAAGCCACTCGATGGAGAGGAGCTTGTCACACAAATCCGAGGGAAGACATAGCTCTGCCCACTCTGTGCATTCGGCTCATTCCATCTCTGGACGTACTAGCAGTCTTGGACTTAGCAACCACTTTGCGATTGATGAGCCAGAAGATCAAGCTTATGACGTTCCTCAGCCACCACCTGGACTGTTTATTCTTGGCACTGTGCCGACAATCATCCGCTGTTGGTTGAGCCAGCATTTCTTTCATAGTGCTCTCCTTTACGCTGTAGTTTGCACCGGCTCACAGAAGTCGACTGTTGATCTCGCTCTGCTGAGGGAGATTGGACTGCTTGAGCACATCCAGAAGGATGCGAAGGGAACTTCAATCATCCGCCTGCCGGTCTACCTCCCCGAAGCAATCGTCACTTCACCATCCTCACGCCCATGCAGTCCAGGTCCCCAACTGCCAACCCTCACTGTGAACTTCGAAGTAACAGACATGGATTGCAGCCGCAAGTCCCTCAAGAAGAAGTCCATTCGTGTCTTCCTCGGCTCTGACACCCTTCGCGCCCATTCCGCCGATCTGCTGCTCTCTCAGAACGTGATGACGCTCTACAGCGATGACAGGAACAAGATCTCAATCCCATTTGTTAGGCCAGAGGACGATGCCGTCTTCAAGAACATTATCACCACTCACGTCATCAAGGATAAAGTGAGTCTGAAGGGCACTGCAGCTCCGTTCACGCCAGCAGGCCAGAGTCCAGCCCCTAGCGTAACAGCTCAGAGCTTCGACATCGAGCCGACGACACCTGGCGAAATGCCCCGTGGTAGAACGCCTGCCACACCATTTGGAAATGGCTCTGATGAATCCGGCAAAGCAATGGTGGTTGAAAAGCCACTCTCCAATCTCGAGCCACACGCCGCACCAGCCCCAATCCAAGGCGAAAAGCCGAAGAGTCCCGGCCTTGTAACGAAACTGGCACTGGATACCAAGCTAGCTACGAACGGATCATGTTCGCAGCCAACAACTTCGCGATCTCAACCAGCAAGCCCGAACACCAAGATAAAATCCGCAGCCAAAATGCCCATGTCCGCACACCCCGACGCCATCACCAACCCCACCTCCGTCACCTCCTCAAGTATCGGAGGCATCTGGTCCTCCTGGCGCACCTCCTCCACCGCCCCACCCCCTTCCACCGACGACCCAGTCCGCACACCTGGGTACAACAAGCCCGCTAGAGGCGTGAGGGGTATGAAGGTCCTTAAACCCTCCACCTCGAAGTCATCGACCAATAGTCGTTCAATTTCGGGCGGTGCGGCAGGAGCCCCAGTGGTAAGGACGGGTGCGGCGTATGAGCCGCCGCCGCCCTTGTCGATGGCGAGTCCGACGTTGGAGGGGTTTGGGAGGAGGAAATCTGGGGATGGGGCCGTGGGACGGTGGGAGAAAGCAGGGCCGGGGATGAGGGGTGGTGATGGGGGGTCCTCGCTACGCTTGGAAGGGGAGGGTTTGGGGAAGAAGGTGACGCTCAAAGATTTGAAACCAGTCGCGATCACGCCTGCGGTTAGGTCAAATCCGATTGGGACAGCGAGTGCGTTTAGTTGGATGAAGCCGGGTGGGGTGAAGAATGCTGAGAGTACTTGAACCTTAGCCCAGCAAGGGCATCGGGGGACAGACGGCAAAGGTTCATGCGAAAGCAGCCTCGAAAGGGGAATTGCTGAACTGGGGGTTGTAGAGAAAGTAGCTTCTTAGCACAGAATATATCACTAATGATCGTCGAATACCTTCATGGTTTCCGTTCTCGTAATTCGGCTAAGCTGTGAGCTTACGGTTATGTCTCTCCGCACACCGGCCATACCGGCAGCACCACGGCATTTGCGTAGTCATTCACGAATATGCAGCATCCAACCCATGCAAGCGCACAGACGAAGCTTATGCAGCTTACCCGCGCCTTGGCAACCTGGGCGCTACCACCTTAAACACCATGCACCTCGTGTAAGTCTAGACCCCGCATCATTTACATTCACCATTACCTCAGTTCCACTTCCTGTTAGACTTCTCGGCCCATCTCCGGCTTTCCCGGCTTTCTTTCCACGGCTTCTTGATACCGCCCTACCGTGGGTGGCGGGAACATGACAATGCCGAGGAATGTGTTTGATACTTTATTGGTGGTGGGCGGTGCGGTGCTGTTGTGGTATTTTGGCTTTTGGCGGACCCTTTTATATGCTGGAGGGGTGGCTGTGAGGTAGTTTATGGTGGTGGCCTTTGTCGAAAATCTTCTCCGATATCCACAATTATGGCAACGAGGAGCTTAACGATATCACCACGCGGCCTAAGAGGAGAGAGGGAGAGATTGGGGTGGGAGATGGAGAGGAGCGAGAGGACCTAGAAAATGGAAACCCATTTGCGTACCCTCTACCTCAAAGCAGCACGTCTCTGTCATATCCTGGAAAGCAAGAAGGGTGTGAAGAGGATCCACTGGTGAGGGCAACCATCTATGACATCCATGGGTCTTCCTCGGCTTTCTGCGTTTCCTTGTATACATCGCCGTTTACGGATCCACTTGTGCACTTTTCATCTATGTTCGTACTTTCGTCTGGGCTCATATTGCCATTTTCAGCTATGTATACATGGTTGCGTTGGATTTAACCAGTTTGTATAGCTCAGTACTCGACGCCACTCTGCTTTGAGCTGCATAGAGTCGCAACAGAGACGACAGCAACCACGACCTTTTACCTCGCCAACCCCACTTATCACACCTCGATCATCGAAACTCCGCAGTATGTCAATGCGAAGGCCGCTGCGGATCGACAGAAATAACCATTTTGGCTTTACGGCGCACGAACCAAGGCACGGCAGCATGACCTAGAAGCTCAGCAAGAAGAAGAAGAGGCAGCAACGAGAAAGTCTCAATCCCTTATGAAGGAATTGGGTGACGCAAAAACTGGTTACGACGAAGAAGAAACTGCAAGTCAAACTTAATTTACTGAAGGTTTGTATTTCTGCTCCTTCGTAATTCCAGCTTCAGCTAACAGGTTTCTAGGCGTATTCTTTTCCCTCATTTGAGGATGTGGTGGATGTCATTCCAAACGACGAATGTCGATGAACAATCGAACACGACCCTGCCTATCACCATGCCCTTCAATTCGGCACTCGCACGAAGCCAGCTATCGTCTTTCTGCTCGGTGATCAGAGCAAGCTCATCAATAAGCGCCGGCACAAATGTGCCCGGACCACGAACTTCTGGTCTCCTCGCCGCCCTCTCCCCGGCAATCTCGAACAACATCAATGCGGCCACAGCAGCCATGAGCTTATCCTCCCTCTTCCAGCCCGCCAGCGCCGCAGAAATGACAGTGCCTAACACGCATCCCGATCCTGTGATACGCTCGAGGTACTCGTGACCATTCTCAATCATGTATGTCAACTCGCCGTCACTGACGAAGTCCGTTGGACCAGTCATAACGACAACGTTGCGCTCTCTTCTCGCCAGATCGCGCACAAGCTTTGCCTTTGCGGAAAATTTCAGCTTCCCAGCTCCGTCGACTCCACGTTGCTTGACCTCAGTCTGTCCATAAACCTGGCAGATCTCGCTCTCGTTGCCTTTGATGACATCGAAATAGCCACCATCCATCAGGACCTTGACTGCTCTCCTCCGCAATGCTGTGGCAGCGGCTCCAACCGGATCAAAAACAACAGGACCGCCGTTCTCATTGTAGGCACGAAGCGCAAGCAGATAATTTTGCAGTCCCTCATCGGTGACAGTGCCCATGTTTATCACCAAAGCGCCATCATTCTTGGCGAGGTCGGCGGCTTCGTGGCCGCTGCTGGCCATGATTGGAGAGGCGCCGATGGCTAGCGCTACATTGGCGGCGAAGTTCTGGACTACCAGGTTTGTCATGTTGTGGGAAAGCGGACCGACTTTCTTGATGCGAGCAACAACTTCGGCAACGCCTTTGATGAGGGACTCCTGCTCTTCATCATAAGACGCGGTGGAGATCCTCCTATGCTGTTCATATGCGAAAGGAGGTGGCGAGTGAACACGGTGCAACAAATCTCGTGCTGCTGCTTCGGGGTCCTTGGCGGAAACGATGGCGCTCACCAAAGCAACTCCATTCAGGCCCTTCTTCTCAGATTTCGTCTGATACATAACCCGACTGACATTCTTCGCGCTTTGTCCGCCGATGCACACTGTGCTCACGTTCCCGTACCCGTTATCGGCCATGGCTTGGAGAATTGCTTGACAGCCGGCAGTGCCGATGATATCCTTCGCATTGGCTTTCCTTAGAACGATCAGACACATCAACAATTAGAAATGGAGAGGGATAAATACGTGGGAGTAGCAAAGATAGTCCCAATACCAAGATAATCAGCACCATCCTCACAAGCCTTCAAAGCCTCCTCAATCGAAGAAACAGTCACCCCAATAGTCGCATCCTCGCCGAGCAGTTTGCGCGCGGTCTTGAGATCTAGAAAACAGCTCAGATTGAGGACTAGACATCACAAATGAGAGGGTTCCTACCGATGTCATCTTGCCCGATGTGCACGCCCTCACAGCCGATTGCTAGGGCGACGTCTACGCGGTCGTTGATGAGGAGTGGCACGTTGTACTTCTGCGTGACGGCGTGGAGTTTGCAGGCGATCGATACCTGCTCGCCGGTGTCTGCGTTCTTTTCGCGGTATTGGACTATGGTTACGCCGCCCATCAAAGCTTTCTCGACGACATCGATCAGGTTGGCGTCTCCTAAGACTGCCCGGGTCGAATCGGTGACGAGATAGAGAGAGTAGTCGACCGTGGGCTTCATGATTGGTGGTCGAGCGTAGAAGTTGCGAGAACAAGGTTTAATTATGTGATAGTCCTAAGAAGGAGAAACGAGTTATTTCGGCAAGTCACCGGATTAAGATTACGGGTTGCTGAGGTTGGAGAACTATGTTAAAACACGGTATCGGACCCGGTGTGCTGTATATTGTGCTGACGTGCTTGAGTCTTGAGCAATAAGTCTTTTATCCTATCAGGAGAACGATTCCTCTATGTCTCTGTTGTATTGACTAGTTGACGATAATGTTCCTGGTGTTGTTGGAAGTCATATCCCAAGTCACATGACGTGCCATACTGTTGGCGTTGTGGCGGAAGGTGGCCTTTCACGCTAACTGCGGGGATAGGACGGCATGGCTGTGCTGACTCAAGCAATAATGGCACACCCGACACAGCTGTATGTGCTTACAGGATTCACACCTCGGAATTTGAATGCACAAAGCTGTGTCGCCTAGGATATCAGGCCGAAGTGTCAGGCACCATACAATCTAAAGGTAATCCACTAATCAGGCACCAAACAGTTCGCACAAGGCTTCAGCAAAGATAACTCTTCTTTCTTCTCGACCCACCTGCTGAAATCCCCTATCACAAAGAATTCGAACCCTCACCCGATCGATATTGTAGAAACATTATCAGTCTCCCTTGAACAAAAGCAACGAACAGCTCAACGCGCCAGCAAGTCAGACAAACCGTCCGCTCCACAAAAAGCAGCGCCAGCCCAACCGCACGCGTTCGTGAAAAAGTTCCACTTCCACTTCCACGAACCACCGAGCCTTCCCTCCACTATCCACCGCTGAAGAGATCTTCCTCCTCACCACCACCGTTATCAGCATCTCGACGAACTCCACCTTCGTCCTCACACGTAGACAACTTTATTACTACACGATACACACGTCTAGAGACACATCTGCGTTATATGTATCTCACACAAAACGCCAACGACCTCATTCACCTGCCGCCACTCGAGCTGCAATCATTTCGTATACCGCGGAAACCCTGTAGTCATTTGTTTAACGGATAATACGACTCTCGTCCAAGCTCGTGCTTAACAACATATACTCAGTTATAAAACTATAAACCGCAATCATGGCTACCATTAACATTCGTCGCGATGTCTCCGACCCGTTCTACCGTTACAAGATGGAGAAGATCCAGTCCAAGATCGAAGGCAAGGGTAACGGAATCAAGACCGTCATCGTCAACTTGAGTAGCATTGCCAACTCCCTCGCCCGTCCAGGCGCCTATGTCATCAAGTACTTTGGTTTCGAGCTCGGTGCTCAAACCAACAGCAACCCAGCTGACGACCGTTGGATCATCAACGGTGCCCACGAGGCCTCTAAGCTCCAGGATTACCTTGATGGTTTCATCACTAAGTTCGTTCTGTGCAAGAAGTGCAAGAACCCAGAGACTGAGACCATCATCAAGGACGGTTTCATCAACCTCGAGTGCAAGGCCTGCGGACAGACCTCCAGCGTCGACCTCCGCCTTAAGCTCTGCGGCTTCATCCTGAAGATCGTTCCAAAGAAGGGCAAGATGGACAAGGCCGACCGCAGGGCTGCTCGCAAGGCCAAGCAGAACGGCAAGGCCGATGAGAACGGATCTCCAGACGACGACGATGAGGGCTCCAACGAGAAGGAGGATGCCGCTTCTGATGAGGCCGAGGAGGAGGGTGTCAAGAAGGCATACGTTGATGCTCGTGACACTTTCGAGCAGACTGCCGCTGACTTGCCATCTGAGAACCGTGAGGTTCGCGATGACGAGTGGGCCGTCGACATGTCTGAGAACGCTGTCAAGGCTCGTGCCCAACAACTTTCCGACGACCTCAAGAAGAATCTCGTTATCGGCGATGACGATGATGAGGATGGAGAGGGTGGCGACTCTGCCTACGACCAGCTTGGACAGTGGATCCTTGAGCAGACCGAGGAGAAGGGAAGCGTTGACAAGGTCGATGCCATCGAGGTCTATGTCAAGGCCAAGGAGCTTGGCATTGAGGGCAAGCACAAGACCCTTCTTGTTCTCGCGCAGACCCTCTTTAACGACAGCATTGTCAGCCAGATTCCAAAGCGTGCTGGTCTCTTAAAGAATGTATGTTACCTCTTTCCACAATGATGCAGTGAGCAGAAACTAACTGAATGACTAGATGATCACTTCCGACCGCCACGAGAAGGCCTTCCTCGGTGGTATTGAGCGTTTCATCGGTCTTCGCATCAAGGAGAACGCCGAGATTGTTAACAAGGTCTCCCCAATCTTGATGCAGGCCTACAACGAGGATCTTATCTCCGAGGACGTTGTTACCAAGTGGTGTACGCGTGCTTCCAAGAAGTACGTCGATCTCGCTACCAGCAAGAAGGTCCGCAAGTCCGCCGAGAAGTTCGTCGAGTGGCTCGCAGCCGCTGAGTCTGGCGACGAGTCCGAGGAGTCTGATGATGAGTAAATTGCTTCATTGCATTAGCTCGTTGCTTGAGTTGTCTTAGGACGGCTTGGGATAATTTTAGCGTTGGCATGATATTTGCATTGTTTACAGTATTCGTTTCGTGGGACATCTCTGCTAATGGGTGATGGTTGGGTGGACAATAGGCTAGCGTATGGTGTCACTGAAGTTGTCTATCCACGAATAAAGACTTTCCTATAACTTTTTCGATTTCTCTGCGTGTTTCTGTGAAATAATAGCTCATCTCAGATTAGTACACATCTTATGAAATGCCCTGATAACCAAAAGCTTGGAAACACATCCTCGCCATTCTCTGGGGGAGCTTTGAAGCCGTTAGCCTTCTTTCTCTTACGTCAGACGGCTCTTGCCGTCACCCCTATTGCTAGACTTCTCCTTCCTGTATCGTTAAATTTGCTATCGTGCACACTCGCTCCAGGAATCTGAAAAGCTAAGCAGCAGGTCTGGCATAAACTGGTTCTGCGAAGTGGCCCTACTAGGGAAGAGGACCAACAGCAACCGTAACTGCAAAAAGGGCCGGGGGCACACAGTTATTTATCGCAACACATCTGGTCGCAGAAAGGCAAGACTTCAACACACGCTGAAGTGAGAGTTTCCACTGTCAGCTTACTGGCATAGCTTAGATAAAGCACGGCCGAGACCATCAATACCCCCACCATATCCTTATTAAGTTTAGAGTACCGATCCAAGGTAATTGGTTTGCAAAGTTTTTTGAGGGCTTCTTATCACTTGACGCAGACATGCATTGTGCTTCTGATAGACACCTCGAGCACATTGTTAAAGTAGTATGAACGGATGGCACTTCCACAATCTGTTACCTAGTTCTGATGCCGTCTGCAAGGTCCTAACTATCTGGGTGTCGTTATCACAGTGTCAAGAAGTATGCTTGCCAGCTGCCCGTCTCAGTACTCATAGATAGCATACAGACACTGAGTAGTTCAATTGGACCATTTGTAGACATACCGTATGGCAATGATAGTTATGCAGCGTAGATGTCGGCGCGGTCAAGGGCTTCTCGAAGAGGTTCCCAGCCCACCAGTATAAACAACCAACTGCACATACACATACAATACCAGGCCTACCACCTGCAAGTCTTCAGACTGTGAGTCTGCTTAAATTGGGTAGAAACCCTTTTCAAGAGAACAAAATTTGGGCTCAAAGTAAGTACTTATTTTCCACAACGACATACCATATAACAAAAAGTGGGCCAGATGGCGCAGTTGGAAACACCTCCCTTGCGAGGTCTAAGTGGGTGTTTCTTCAATACTTTTGCGTTATGCGCCAAAGTCGAGGGTGGCTGTTCAAATCAGATTTCCTTCTGTTTTTGCCGACTTTTGCTCTGAGGTGAGTTGGTGGCGAAATCCATTTGGTGAGAATGCCAAGACTGCGAACCTGAACGCACGCAACGACACTCCGCCTCAGCGATGGTGTAATCATTAGAGGAGAATGGTAAAAGACGCTGATGAGCGCCTTTTTAATTGTCCAGACAGGCTTCAAAGGTACTTTCTTTACAGTGAACTACGTTCTCACCGATCGTGATGTTGTACTTTGAAGTTGGTTTTAGAGAACCCTAGTTGCTTTTTACAGTATCATTCTGCTTTTCATACTTCTCCACCACAAGATCTAAAATTCCTCCAAGCTCGCAAACGTAAACCCCTCCATAACAGGCGCCGTCCTCTTCTCAATCCTCCCAGCCCGCAGATCCATCAACCAGGCCGCATCAGCATTAATCGTCTCCAACGCCTCTCTAGCCTCCGCTCTTTCCAGCAGCCCACCAAGGATATCACAACAATCCTCAAACATTTGGTCATCAATCCGTACATACTCTAATACCGTAACGAGCAAACTGGCAAATGCATCCCATACCTGCCAGCTCACAGCATGAACACCGCTTACATGCCTGCCCTGCCTTTCATTCTCAGCCTTTGTTTTTGAAGACTTGATCAGTTTGATGATGGACTGCCACTCGGTACGGATACGTGTAGCCATGAAATCACCTGCTGCTTTACAAAGTGAACCAATTGTCTTCGCAGCCCCGATAACGACATAGGGTTCGGCGTCACACAGCCTCTTCACCACAACGGGCCAGACATCATTAAGCAGCGGCAAGAAAGCCTCCTCATTGTTACACAGTGCACTGCTAGCCGTGCTCAGCAAATCTAGAAGCCGAAGACGAAGGTGCGAGGATGGAGACGTGAGGTAGTGTTGTGAGAGGCGAGCGATGGAAGTCACCATCGTATACACCTTTGTAGGTGCTGGTTTGACGGCCTCTTTACTTGATGCTGGTTCCTCTTCAGGCTCTTCTTCGTCATCTTCTTTTAGTTCCTTTCCGTCGAGGAGTTCTTTGGCGCTCTTCCATGGTTGGCGGGGGAAGTCTTGGTGCTCTAGCCTTTCCCTCGTGGATGCCTTTCCCTTCATCTTTGCGAGTAAGTCGATGACATCTTTGATGGAAGATGGTTGTGGCTTGTGCTTCTTGTGGTTGATCTCTCCTCCGGCTGCTATTCGAAGTTGGCCAGAATTGGTGCTCTCGTTTACAATCTCGCCTAAGACGGAAAACAGACTGTCCACCAACAGTGGATATCCATGAAAGTTGTCCAAGGCGGCGAATATCGAGCCTACCACATCGTCAAGATATGGCAGTAGCGATGGCCCAGAGAGCTTGATTATCATCACCAGCACTCTTGGGGTTTGTGGCGAGATATTGAAAGTGTTAAGCTTGAGCGAGACAGCGTTGACGAGATAGTCGACGTTCTCCACTATCATGTCGCTCGTTTTGTTGTATCCACAAGATCCCGAGACGATGTTCAGTGTTGTAATAGCATGCTCCCTCAAGTGCTGCTTACTTGAACCAAGCAACTGCACAACTGGGTATAAAGCGTCCACCAAGTTCGATCTGAACTCTTCTCCTTGACACTCAGAGCAATAGGCAATCACCTCCAAGCCAACTGCTAGTACTCTCCAGTCCTGGTCAACACTATCCGCCTCTGATAGCATGCTTACGGAGTAGTTGTATAACTCCGTCACCTCGTCTTGCTGTACGTCAGAAGCAGTAACATCGGAAGTGAAAAAGGTGTCCAAGTCTTGCGTTTTCGCAGATGCGGATTTCAGCAGCTGGAAACATAGCCAGAATGACGATAGTAACTGGTTGCCACTTGTATACGATATTTGGTCAAGCAGGTCCCCGGCCATCCTAAGCTGCATTTCTGGGGAACCCATGTGGCTTAGTAAGTTACTGAACTGTTCCCGTGTTGCCCTCTGACTCTCGTGTGAAAGAATGAGAGGGCCGAACTGCTTCGCCCCAACACTCTCGACGGGTACCGTAAGAGACGTGCTCAAATCATCGCTGGTTACTGCTTCTTGGATGCTGCCACCAGGATTTGATGATTCGAGTGCGCTCAGTACACTATCTTTCAAGCATCCGACAAGAGCACTTTCGAGCACCTCCGACACCTGCTCAGAATCACCGAGCAGCTTTGGAGCACGAGAGAGGTTCTGAAGTGCTGTAGCTTTGGCGCCTTCATCGCTAGACTGCATCACACGAGGCAGACTCGTCGCCCAGTTGTATGCTGTGGTCTTTATCAGCTCGTTTATGTTTGGGTATAGGATAGCAAGGTTCTTGAGCCCTGTCGATATGAGCTGGTTGTCGTCCTCATCATCGGAAGTAACTATCATTGCTGTCTCAACTAGCAATGCGGCGGAATTCTCAAGTGAAGAATGGCATTCATCAAGTAGCACCAGACATGTGTTCTCCAATTCTTTACGGACATCGGGATTTGAATGGCTTTTGAGCTTAACCACATTGCCAAGTGCAAGATGTATTTGCGATGTCGTTGCTTTCAGCCATGATTTTGTCAGCGGTGGTGGTCCGTTTGTCTGCGAGCTCGCCACTCCATCATCCTTCAAGTTGGTCACTCGCATGTCAGCAACCACTCCCACGAGGACTTCTTTCAGGGCTCTCAATCCACCGATAAGAACCTTGCTGGATCTAGGGTTTTTGGTGCTTGGCATGAGGCATGTTGTCAGAGCAGACACCGTTCCAGGCAGAAAGGTTGTCAGTGCCTGTTGACTCCTCACACACTTCCACAGTGTTCTCAGTGCCTTAAGCGCCTCCTCCTGTATGTCCGGCGATTCACCTCTTTTGCTGCCATCTAATATAGTAGAAACGCACTCTCCCACCGCTGGTATGATGGACAACTCCGTCAGCGAAGCCGCAGCTTTAGGAGATGCACGGATATCGCTGAAAAGTAGTGACAAAGCTTTGAAGGCCTCATGTTTGAGCTCTTCTGACACTGTGATAGAAGGCGGACCTCCTCCGCCGAACAACGTCAAGAGGAGAAGAAGCTGGTGGGACAGCTCTGATCCTATCGAGTTCTTCCATCCAAATTCGAGGATTACTTGTAGGCACTTGGTTGCCGACTCCGCGATGCGACCAGGCCTGCTTTGACATGCTTTGAAGGTGTATGATAGTGGCAGGAAAGCATAGTCTGCCAGCTGTTCGTCGAATGCTCCGTCACTTCGTCGGCAGTGCGCAACCACTACTTTTTCGAGCTGAATGGTTGCATCGAGAAGTGGCTTGTCGTCATTCGTGCTACCCTCATATTGCCGCGCTGCTTCGAGAAGGTTTACGCAAGAGGGTTTGAGCTGCAAAGGTTAGAATGGCTTATGGCACAGGTAGAGCCTCATACTCGCTGAAATAGCTCACTCTTCTGGAGTCGGATATCCATGGCTGAGAATCGCCTGTGGCAAAGCCTCACCAAAAGGCCGTCCGAGGATGGTTTTCACTGTTCCATACGCGAATGACGCACAGAGAACAATTGTCACAACTTTTCAAAAGAGCTCAGTAAAAGTGTTGTAACAACGATGGAGACGAATGTTGGATAGCACAAGGCTGTCTAGATTCATGAACATTCAGGACGAGGCTGCTGCAGGACGTCAAGTTGGAGCAATTACCCCACATTCGCAGCTCGCAAGGTTACAGCTTGACGTTTTAAATGCCATTTCTGCTGCCATACGAGAACGAACGAGTCTGGTACGGGTAGCTATAAGTGTAGAGTACCAAGCGTATAGGTGAAGCAATCAACATGAGGTATTGTCTCTGTGCCAGATTAAGCTCCTTTGTACTTGGGTGCAAGACAATGACGAAGGGCATGCGAGAGTGGAATTGCCATTGCTGTCTTGCAAATCCCCAATGTATATGTAGATCTTGTATGGGAAACACGGTGGGACCCCAAATCGCCAGATCGCGTTTGGCTGGACGATCTACGAGCCGCTTTCTCGATATTGCGACTGGTTGTAAACTCAAAATGCCTGGCATGGTCTACGTCATGATGATGCTTTGCTGAGAGTCGAGCAGGCGCATATCATTTCCGAGGGGTCGTAGCAGCTTCTTGGAGACATTCGACTTCGATAGCTGCTCTTAAAGCATTGTCTTTCCTCCCATCTCTTCCTCTTCCTTTCCAAAACACAATTCACCTCAAACCTGCCAGTGAACTCACATTTCACTTATCTCATCATTCTCACCTGTCCAGCGAACTTTTGTTCAACATGTCCGGACTCATTAACTATAAAGGTTTCGACCTGAATGATACTCCCTCCCTCGAGGGCAAGGTCTGTGTCATTACAGGAGGCCAAGGAGGAATTGGCAAGGAGATGGTCGCCCAGCTTTTGGTCCACGGTATCTCCAAGGTTTACGTGCTTGGACAGAAGATGCAGAGATACGGAGAGTCTATTCAGTACTGGAAAGAGACGCACAAGCTTACACAGGATGACATCCAAAAGAGGACTGCTTTCATGGCTGTTGACCTGACGGATATCACCCTGGTGAAGAAGGTTGCAGACAACCTCAAGAAGGAGTTGACTCGTCTGGACATGCTCATTTTGAATGCTGGTATGCTAAGTCATGATCGTCTATATTGCCTGTTTATCTGACATAAATAGGTGTGCCGTTTGCGGGCGACTACGCTCTTTCACCACAAAGAATTGAGGCAACTTGGGCAGCTAATGGTAAGAGCACATGATTACATTTTCGTGGCACATAAACTGACACTCTCGTAGTCGTCGGACACTTCACCCTCCTCAACTGCTTGCTGCCTCTTATTGAAAACACAGCCAAGGAGACAGGAGATGCCAGAATTGCTCTTACTTCGTCGTCCTTGCATATGGGCTGCCAGGAGCTCGATCTCGACCTTACCATGTCTCCTACCCCAGTCAAGAGCCCATTCGCATTGGACTCGATATGGAGATACAACCGCAGCAAACTCGGGGTGATCCTGCTCACCAAGGAGCTTGCTCGCAAGTTGGAAAAGAAAGGCGCCACCAATGTATATGCAAACACCTTATTTCCGGGCAACATTCCAACAGAGGCAATGACTCCATGGAAAGAGCTGCTTGGACCTGTAGGAGCTGCTATGAAGGGAGTCTTCCAGATCGTCGGCCAGTCACTTAAGGACGCTGCTGCATCTGCCATCTACTTGGTTGCCAGCCCGGACGTTGTCAGGAAGCAAGAGAAAGGACTATACTTCATCCCAATCGCAACCGTGGACGAGCCTTCCAAGCTAGCCCAGGATCCGGATTTGGCGAGAAACGTCTGGGCTTGGTGCGACGATAAGGTGACAAAGACGCTCGGAAAGGACTGGCAAGATTGAGCTACCCACAGGTAGCAGGTAGCAGGTAGCGGCGGAGTAGGGATGGGTTAGACCTGGGATGGAGTTTCAGCGGACATTTGTGAGATTGTGTTTTAGCATGCCAAGCCAAACTGAAGTCTTGCTCTTTTGCCGTTCGTCCCTGCCGTAGTAGGCGAAAAATCCACTCCATCGATTTACAGCCTCTCAGCTACCCAGCTCCACCACTTCTGCGCATCTGCGCCCTTCTCGCCAACAGATGATCCGCCAGCAACCTCAACTGAGACATTGCACTCGGCCATCTGGTCGAACTTGAACTGATCACATCCTGTATCGCCCAGCCACTCGTCACTTTCTTCGACATCCATGCCATCTCCAGTACCAGCGCCTGAATCAAGAAGTGCCTTTGATCTCGAGGATCTGACTTTGTTGATTTCCTTCTCCAGGGTGCTCTTAACGACTGCGGCTGGCAAAGCAGTAAAGAGATCCATCTTGTTTGCCGCAACCACAACGTGCATTTCCTTTGGTGCCTTTGATGTTCTTGAGCTTGTGAGGCGCTTCTGGAGCAACAGCAAGATGTCATGCAAGTACTCGGCGGCTTGTCTCACTCCCTCATCACCAGCCGACAGGTTGGCAGCATCGACCACAAATATGATGCCTTTGAGGTTCTTCGTATCGGTAATGCTGCTCAAGGCATGGTGACGCAGCTTTCCATGGCCAGGAGTATCGATAAGAAGGAATCTCTTGTGAGTCTGGTGCGTTGGATCGTTCACAGAACGGTATCTGTCTGAGTTGGCGGTAGTGCCGACTGGCAGAGAGCACTCTACCGTAAGTGGTGCTTGGGAAGTGTGGGTAGCCGCAGTCTGGCCACGTTCCATCTTTGGATGTTAGCATTGATCTATTTTACCGTGTTTATGGAGCTTACCAATGTTTGCAAAGAGGTCTTGCCAGATGCGAGAGGGCCAACCACAAGTATAGATGGCAGACTAGTAACGCTGCTGCTGGACGCCAGGTAGTTATGAATGAATATTGGAACTGATATCACAACGAGGAGCGCAATTGCGAATCCCAATGGCGAAGGATTGAGGAGAACTTCCGCAACTCGTGCGATCTGGGGTAATATCTCGTCAGAGCCATTGGTCCCCCCCGTCGGGAAGGCTGTAAATGTTGGTACTGGATCCATCGTGACGGATGCGCTGATATTTCGGTGCTGTTGTTCGAGGTGTCGCAACGCACCCCCACAAGTGTTCAAGTTGTCACCGAGAGCTATGATGGTCCACAGAAGTGCCGGACACGCGCCAGAAGCCAACCCCTGCCACCTCCGGGCGGAACTGTGGCACCCCTGCCTTCTTGACGGCGTCGAGGGCCATGATGGCGCAGCTCAATTCAGCCTTTGTCACTGTTTTCAACCATCACTGCAATGCGTAGAGCGCTCTCACTGCGCAATTACGAGCACTGTATGAAATCATAATAACTTGTCTTGAATACAAATCATTCACAATCACTATCTTTGGCAGGCCATAGATTCACAATGTCTGCCTCCATTCCCTGCTCATGCTAACTATTTGTATCCGTACCTCTTGCGCAATACTGACTCCTCAAGGAACAATTATGCCGAATGCTGAACAACAACCACAAGAATTAGAAGGTCCAACACAGAGCAAATCCCATTTGTCGTCCCTAATGTCGACCGGCAAAGGTTCGACGCTGGCGCCTCAACTCAGCGTCAGTGCCGGGAATTTGGAATTGAAAAACATGTCAACCTCAGAAACCGCGATGGCGGAAGACCACGATATGATGCAGCTCGCCAGGGTTGGGGATGTTGAAACAATGCGAAAGCTCTTTGACGACGGCCTGTTTTCGCCAGATTACTGTGATGAGGAGGACATCACGCCGTTGCATGTGAGATTTTTGGGCTGCGATGTTGTAGAGTTGTGCTAACCGAATGACATAGTGGGCGGCGATCAACAACCAGTATGCGATGTGCAAGTTCCTTATTGAATTAGAGCTTGAAACGAAAGATACAGATCGAAAGACTTCGCGAGTGATTCGAGTAGACATCAATAAGCAAGGCGGCGACTCGAAGGCAACGCCGGCTATGTGGGCTGCCCAGCGATCGCATTACTATGTTGTCCACCTCCTCTTCCAGCATGGAGCAAACCCGCTGCTATCCGACATTCAAGGCTATAACATTCTTCATCTGGCTACCTTCGAGGGGAACGTCTTCCTTCTTGTTCTCCTTCTGCATCAAAATATACCTGTCGACGTGCCAGATGCACAAGGGCACACAAATCTCATGTGGGCTGCTTACAAAGGCTTTCCTGCATGCGTCGACCTTTTCTTACGCTGGGGTGCAGATGTACACGCCACTGATGAATCTGGGTTCACTGCACTGCATTGGGCCCTTGTGAAGGGTTCTCGAGGTTGTATACAAAAGCTGGTTGAATATGGATGCGACAGGTTTGCAACAGCGTCAAATGGAAAGGGACCATCAGTCATGGCACAGGAGATGAACACCTCTCATGTATGGCATGAGGCGCTGAAGGAATGTGGTTATAAGGAGGACGGACGGCCAATTGCATTCGACTTTCCTGGTTCGAGCTATGTCCTCAAGAACAGACGTTCGACCATGGCGCAGTTCTTCTTTTTCTGGCCATTTCCCATGCTGTGGGTAATGCTCATGATAATAAGCCGTATGGTGGTATATGCAGCCGTTCCTATTGCCTTGGTCGCTGGAGGCGCTTTACAATGGGTGGCTCAGAAAGCATTAATGTTTGCTCCTGCAGACATGCGCAGTCTCCACAAGACACCATGGTTAGCTGGCATATTTGCCGGCACGTTTTTCCTGGTTGGCGCAAGGTGGTGCACTACTCTGCTACCAGGTAACTTCCTCCACCCTCTACTGACATCTTCTGCTGACTTTTCACAGCAACATACAGCAATAATCCTGTCTCCAACTTGCTCTTTGCGGTGTCATACCTCCTTTGTGGCTACTTTTACTTCTGCACCATGTTCTATGAGCCAGGTTATGTGCCGAAGTTGGGTGGGCTTACTGAGCAAAAGGCTGTAATAGAAACCCTTCTGAGCGAGTGGAGGTTTGACGAAGACAACTTTTGTGTCCATTGTATGGTCCGCATGCCGTTGAGAAGCAAGCATTGTCGCAGGTGTAATCGGTGCATCGCAAAGCATGACCAGTAAGTTGTGAAACGTTGATAGCATATTGGCCTTTGCTAAACCAGTTGAAGCCACTGTCCATGGGTTTACAACTGCATCGGAGTCAACAATCACCGCCATTTCTTCCTCTATATCGTCTTCCTCGAGCTTGGAGTGGGCTTTCTGGTCAACATTGCATGGGGTTGTAAGTAGTCCCTTTCAGGTTTGGAGGAAAAGCACGCTGACATACCGTAGACTTCACTGGCATGGGTGACAAAGGAAACAGCGAGTGCAACGTGCTTTCAGAAACCCTATGTCGATATGTCAATAATGACGCCTATACGATGGTACTGATGATCTGGGCAGCTCTGCAGCTGACCTGGGTCACGATGCTGCTGTGTGTCCAGATGCTGCAGATAGCGCGGGCGATGACCACGTATGAGACCATGCGCGGCACACATCACCATGGCGGAAGCAGAGCAGCCGATGCAATAACATCAGCATTAACAACCGGCTCTACTTCCATGGAAGGAGCACAACTGGGGCCAGATGGACGAGGACCAGATCCCATTGTACCACATGGCCACAAGCACGCACATGCAGGTTGCTTTGCACATTGGAAGAAGATTCTTGGAGTTGACACATTTGTCGAGACAGCTCTGCACGCAGACAAAGGTAAGTTGAGGAGGAACAGGAATCCGTTCTCGAGAGGCTGCATTCGGAATTGCAAGGACTTTTGGTGCGACCCTGCGCCGGTCTTTGGTGGTAGACCGAATGGGCAGGCGGTGCTTGATGGAGAGATTATCAATTACACGACTATGTATGAGACTCCGCGTCGCATGAGGATGAGGCCTTCGAGTGGAGCTGGCACGGGACGCTACGAGAGAGTGGAGGAGGATGACGGAAGAATGGTTTAAATACCACGACTAAATAGCTTGGTAGCGCCGTGGGCATCATTAATGACCATATATTAATGTGGAAAAAAGATCCTGTCACTTGACTTTTGCGGGCGCAAAGGGTATGATAATATTACACGCAAAATGGACAAATTAGGGAAATTACATTCTGTTATAGTTAAAACTCCAATAGGGTCTATTTTGTCGAAGACAGTGTAAATGCGACATGAAATAAGCAGATGTTTTATGCATGGCGTACCATTGTAATGGCGTGCGTTATGAAGAAATAATTGTAGTAATGGTAGCAATCTTTTGGCGGTAATGTGGTAAAATGGTCAAAATGTCACCGTGCTGATTGAAAATCGTGGTGCGCATTAGTGTGCAAAAATGATCACATATGTCCAATGCATGGTATGTATGTTTCATGTGCATAGAACAAAATATATGAGGGAATTGTCAAGGATGACACATATTTGAGCACTTTGTTAATGGATGCGACGAAAGACTAACAAGGTATTTGGCATAACGTTTCCAAACCCAATTAAATTGATTAAGCCAATTGGGAAATTTATAATCGTGGTATTTACATTTATATCAGCTGTAAAATTTGGTTATCAAACGTCTGGAAAATACTCAACTTTTTGAGGCCATTTTTGCGACGTGTCATTCGTCTCTTCACATTGTACTGATCTCATTTTTATCTCACACTTTTTAAACTTTCGGCATCATCGCACAAATTGCACTAGGCAGCAGCCGGCCAACATTTTTCGATAAGACATAGTATAATTATTTATATTTGTTTACGCAAAGTGGTATCTCAATCAGGTGCACTCCACATGTTGAAAGTGGCCATATATCCAAGCAAATCCCCAGTTTCTCAACACCATACTCCAATCATGACCTAGGCTCTATGTTCCGCTTGCGCTCGTTAAGACGCTTTTCTCCTATACACAAATGGATTGAGACTTATGCCTGGGTCTGCTTCATCAACCAAGACAAGAGATCGACCTTGGTGACAACGGCAACTGGCTTTCCGCCCTCCTCAGTGACGATGGCAGCGGAGTTCCACTCGAAGAACTTGCCGAGAGCAGAGAGGGGAGTATCCATGGTGATCTGGACGAATTTCCTCTTTGGAGTCTTCTGAGCAGTCTTGCCGCCTTCGGTAGTAAGACCGTTGGTCTTTGGTGCATCCTTCAAGTCGAGGAAGTCCTTTGGATCGGTGATGACCTCTGGGATTTTGGAGAAGTCAAACATAACATCCTTGACCTGGGTCTTGCCAGTGGCGCGGTCACGGCTCATGTAAGAGAGGAGGTTACCAAGGGTAACGAGGCCGACGAGCTTGCCGCCAGGCGAAGCAAGGACTGGAAGCTGGTCGAATCCCTTCTCCCTCATGAGCTCAACAGCGTTGGCGCAGGCAGAGTCAGCGACAACAGAGGTAACTGACTTCAATCTCAAAGCTCTGAGCGTGGCGCCGGAAAATGGGTCGCTCTTGGAGCTTTTCTTCTCCCCGTCGACTGGAGAGGTTGGCTCACTGGAGGCCGGAGTTGGTGGAAGAAGGTCGTTAGCGGCGAGCCAGTCGTCATCAGCGAACTTGGAGAGGTAAGATCTGATGCTGTCTGGGCAGACGACGACAACAACGTCGCCCTTTCCAAGACCGAGATCCTTGACAGCCTTGACCATGGCGGCCATGGCACTTCCACTGCTGCCTCCGACCAAGATACCCTCCTCACGGATGAGACGGCGAGCATAGTCGAAAGACTCAACATCTTCAGTCTTATACCAGTGATCAATGAGGCTGCGGTCAAGGACATCTGGGATAAAATCATAACCGATACCCTCAACCTTGTAGGATTCGTTGGCGTGCTTCTGGTTAAGCTCCTCTGGAACGGCGAGGATAGATCCGTATGGATCAGCGGCAATGACCTTGATCTCTGGGTTGTGCTTCTTCAAGCCTCTGGCTAATCCGCTGATGGTTCCACCAGTTCCAGCTCCTGCGACGATAGCCTTTATCTTGCCATCGGTCTGCTTCCAGATCTCCTGGGCAGTGCCCATCTCGTGTGCCAATGGGTTGTCGACGTTGTCGTACTGGTTGAGAATGTGCGAGTTTGGAATCTCCTTCAACAAGCGGTTTGCGACACCGATGTGAGACTCTGGGGCATCCCATGCGGCCTCAGTTGGGGTTCTGATGATAGTGGCACCAAGGGCACGAAGAACAGTAACCTTCTCTGCGGACATCTTCTCTGGGAGAGTGATGATGGTCTTGTAGCCCTTGATGGCACCAACGAGGGCGATTCCGATACCACTGCAGTATGTCAGAAAAGCTCTATACGGTCAAACTGGTTGGCAACTTACGTGTTACCACTGGTTGGCTCAATGAGGGTGTCTCCTGGCTTTATGCGACCAGACTGCTCAGCAGCCTCAATCATGCGCAGGGCAATGCGGTCCTTGACACTGCCTCCGGCATTGAAAAGCTCGACCTTGGCATAGACCTCGCACTCGATACCCAAGCTCTGTGGGATTCTGTTCAGGCGAACCAAAGGCGTGTTGCCAATGAGTTCGGTGACGGACTGCGCTGCAGTTGGAAAAACAGCTGGCTTGCTGATGGTAGACATATTTAAAAGAAGCTATTGGCAAATTAATATGAGATTTGTCGGAGGATGCGGAGAGTATTACAGTACCTTTTGAAGTCTTTGATGGTAGGTCAGAAAGCAAAAAGCAAATGTTCTGCGAGGTGTTAAGAAGAGGCCAAGGGTGGCGCAGAATTGCACCGTGGGTACCCGCTATCAAAAAAGCACCTTGGTGGCATGACAGCAGGAACCACGATCCGAGCCTGACCTTTCAACATGGCGACGATTGGCCTCGAATTGACACTTTCGCCAATGTCAATGCTGCTGGTACCCCACAAGGCGTCATCAGCCCTTATTATGGATGTATCTCATAGGAAGAACGCCACTATTTCCTTTCTAGAACAAATTCAGCACCAGAAGGGGCTCCCCTTGGGCAATGTCGACATCCTGAGAGTGGCATCTGAAGCCGTGAACCCCTCACTAGCGGGTTGCTTTGCATACCCCGCCATTTGTGAAGGGCGCACAACACCGTATGTTGCAGCTGTACAACTTGCTAGAGTGACACATAAATGCAGTCACGTTTGTGTGCTCATAAGTATGTCCTTCATAAGTTGGCTTCTAGTGGCCAAAAGGATACTACTGGAAAAAGAGATACTACTTGAATTGGTATGGACATTTTTGAGCCAGAGCTAAGCTGGCTAGGTATCAAGTGGCTTATATATATTTAATTTCATGAAAGCATTCTCATGCTCAATCTAAGCGCTGCTGACAATCCTCTCAATCTCATTGACATCCTTAATAGCGGTCGTCAAGTTGTCGTATCCGTTCTCGGTGATCAAGATGTTGTCCTCGATACGAATTCCGCCAACCTCCCAGTACTTGTTCAGAACCTCGAAGTTGATGTATGGAGCGTGGACAGGGTCGCGCAAGTATGGGTCGATGATAAACTTGCAGAAGTAAATCTATCGCGTTCAGTTAGCAAATGACAGGACGAAACAAACATGCTTCGGAACTTACCCCTGGCTCAACAGTGACAACCGATTTCGCTGGGAGAGGAAGTCTGACACGAAGGTACTTGAACAAGGTGTCCTTGGTAGCGTAGTCTGGATGGCCGCCGGTATCGTGGGTATCCATGCCAAGGTAGTGTCCAATTCCGTGAGGGAAGAATGCAACACTGGTCCTGTTCTTCAAGATCTCCTCCTTATCACCCTGGAGAATGCCAATCTTCAACAATCCCTCGATAGCAGTCTTGTGTGCTTGCAGATGAACATCGTCCCAATGGACGCCAGTCTTCAACATGGCAATGCATACTTCCTGCATCTTCAGGACAATATCATAAATATCTCTGCTCTCCTTGCTGAACTTGCCATTGATTGGGAAGCAGCGGGTGATATCGGATGCATAACAGTCGAGCTCTCCACCGGCGTCGAGGAGAACGTTGAGCTTGCCAGCCAGTGGCTGGTCGTTTCTAACGTAGTGCAGGGTAGAGCCGGCAGTTCCGCTGGCGAAGATGCCGTGGTATGCCTGGTCCCTGGCGCCGTTGGCAATGCAACGCTCGATAAAGACAGCCTCAAGTTCGCGCTCGTTCTTTGCATTCTTGACCCTCTCGAGGCAAGCTGTGTGTGCGATGGTGGAGATCTCGTTGGCTCTGCGAATTAAAGCAACCTCGTAGTCGCCCTTCAGGACTCTGCACTCCTCAATGGCGTCCTTCACAAGTTCGAAGTCCTTCTCATCGAATGGCAAAAAGGTCACATTGTCTGAGACTTGGGTTGCAATAGCGAAAACAGTGTCCTTGGACTTTGTACCAGCGAGGGTGGCGTTCACATCAGCGGTAGTACGACAATCATCGACGTCGAACTGCGTAAGACTCTCCTCGCGGCTGATTGGAAGACCCGACCAGATGACGGACTCTGGGTCGACAGGTGGAACGAAAAGCGTAAGCTTGTCTACAGAAATGTCGTATGCAAGACAGCAGTCTGGGACGTTGCAGCCGCTCAAGTAGAAAAAGTAACGGCGCTGACTGACATGGCCGGTCAGCTGAGCACAGAATTCGGAGCTTCTATATGCTTACCGAAAATGAGCTTCTCCATCGTTGTCTTCATTGAAGGTCGTCTTTTGTCCTTCAAGGTAGATTACACCAGAGGTCTTCTTCATGTATTTAGCCACGGCGCGAGCATGAGCTTTTGCCGGGTACTTTCCCGCCAGAATAGCGTCGGTGTTGGCTGCCATCGTGGAATACTTGCTGAGCAAGGTGTTTAATGGCAATTTAAAATTCGAGACTGGCGACTTCAAACTCGTTATTTGTCTCGCGAAAATGATATTCAATGGCTTCGATTTGTGTGTCAGGCACCCCGCTCGCCCAAAGACACTGAAGGTGTTTGTTACCAGAGCCGATGATAGCCTTACTCCGAACATCGCCTTATCGTACGTAAAGACATCCACTTATGTGAAGAAATTGATATTCTCGGAAAACGAAATGTCAAATCAGAATCTATCATGGTAAACAGCGGGTTTAAGACCCTCAATATACGAGTTTCAAAAAGCTTCCCTCGAACTAGACTTCAACGCTAAGCTCCGAAATAAGTTTTTTACCCGAGCTCGGGCATATTGGTTGGCTCCATCCACGATGACGCCTCAAATCCACCACGCCGTTTACGGATATACAACACTGCTACGCGCACAGCAGATAATATGTGCAAGCTCTACTTGATCGCGCTAACTTAGCAGAGTCGTTCTATTCCTATATGAAGCATGTCCACTGGTTGTTCAACTTCACACCGACAGCAACCGCTTCGTGGTCCGTGATCTTTACTCATAGCAGGTGGAAAAGCTGCGGTGTTGATTAATTAACACCTTTTGCAAATGAGCAGGCTCCATTAAATGGTCAATCTTGCTTCTCACAGCATGTTAAAATAGGTTCCTGATGCATATCTCAATTCTCATAACTGTACTCTGTGTCTTACAAGATTCCGCTCATTGCTGGTGCGTTCTTACTAGCTCGAAATCCATCAACTCCACAACTTAATACAGCTTCGGTAAGAGCTCTCGCTCAGAAATGCACTGAGTAGAACACCACGTCCAGCGCGGAAAGCAGTTGGTGTCAGGGAGTACTCCAATCACTTCAAATTTCGTGCACCCGAGATCTGTCCGTCACCCTACTTAAGCAATCCACGAGGCGAATAGCACGGCTCAAGTCATAAGTAGAAAGTTCTTGCCAGCGTCTGCGGTCCGAACGCGTAGGGGAAAAGAAGCCAAAGTATACGTGGCCTAACCCTGGCGATGGCGCACCTCGTTGCTGGCGTCATCTCCCCCAGAACCGCATATTGAAAGGAATGCAGGATATCTCCAGCATATCATTTATCGCTTTGGCGAATCGTTCCAAAAGTTAGAAGTGCCATGCAACCAGAAAGGTTGCCATCCAGGCTAGCACAGCTTTCCCTAGACGAACGGCGTTGCGAAATCTGTTAACCTTTAGAAAAGCTGAACCGTACATATATGGTGCCTAGCACGGCGAACTGGTTGGTTCCTACCAGGCAAATTGGCAACTCTGAAAATCAGTCCTTCCAACGGCTAAGATATTTCTCCATGTCGTCGCTTGGCTGTGCTTGTGCCGCAGCAGTATTCATATGGTTTAAGGTCGAGAACGTTTGCGATTTTGTCATCGTTTTGGTGACCACTGGTGCCGACATGAACGTCTTCGCAATCTTCACACTCGAAGTAGGAAACAACGGCTTCGTGTTTGTTGCAGTGATCTTGCTGCCAGGTATTGGCTGCATCGGGGCGTATCTGATATCTCCCACCTGGCTGGGATATGGGATTGAAAATTTGTCGCCGGCAGTGCTGGATGAGGAGAGCGACGATGTACCAGCCGCAATGTTGTTGGTAGTTGGTGGCCCAGCGGTACCGGAGACTGATGCCAAAGCAGTTATGATCTCCGGCTTGAACTTCCCAGTCATGCCACTAAGTGAAAAGCGCGGCGAGTAATTGCTGACAGTCCCTCCGGTCTTTCCTGTAGACTGTATTCCGATGAAGTAGGCATTGGCTTGGGTACCACTTAGCGCGGGTGGAATGGTGATGGTCGCAGTGTTTCCAGATGTCGCAAAGGTTCCTGATGTCAAGCGGGCCAAGGAGACCTGGGTTTGCGCATTAGCAGACGTTATGAAATTGGACAGCAGAGCTTACCGGCGCTGTGTTGGATCCAGAGAAGAGAGAGATTGTGTACTCAGATAGGTCGCTGATCAAAGGTGCGGTACTCGACTCAGACCAGGTTACGGTGATGGCGCTACCTGCCGGTAGTGTGGTTCCGCCAGTCGGTGATATTATCTTTACATCCGCTTGAACAAGAGGCCATGATGCCAAGGCTAGAAGTGCAGCAGCAGAGAGTCTCATGGCTGGCAAACGGAGAATGGAGCTCTTAAATAGATTCTTGCACGATGAGGAATGAAAGGATTGACAATTACAGATGTGAGCCGTCTTTCTGAGGCTTGGAAGTGGACTCTTATCTTATCACACAAATTATAGATGGTGTTCCCACAACGATGTCATCACTACCCCTCAGGGTTCTCAAAAGCAGCTATAAATAGGAATCAGCTATCGTCTCCTCCGTGCTTACGGAAAATTCAAAGCCAGCACACTTTAATATGGAGGCATCGCGCAATAATTGATTGGCATTGGCATAAACATAAGGCCGTCTTGGAGCAGTGTCTGGATGGCCCAGGCAAACCTCTAACGGTTGCTACCATTAAGAAGATGACCAGTCTGCACTCATGCAATTTCGATGAAAGTGTCACCGTGGATTATTATGTATCAGCAAGCACTTATGACGCCGGCTGCTCAAAGAACTGAGGGGCCAAAAGGAGTGGCACCATATGACAGTAGACCACAACTTACACACCGCCATCCAGCACCTTTGAAAATGATGTTCAGTGAACGGGGTTATTGGTCTTTACATGCTACACAATGCACTCCATTTACTTATTCTCGGTGATCTTCTACACTGTAAGGTTCAGTCGTCTACGCTTCTACTGCCGCAAAATCATTCAGTATGCGGAAGCACATTCTCCACATTGCTCCTTGGTCTTGATTGACCTAAATTCTCCTTCTATGCCTTGGGGGCCGTCCTACTATGTAGAACTATTCATTGAGGGTGATGGCATCTATCAGCGCCGTGGTGAGGATACGGCATGTAGGCGGCACTTTCGCGTCTGAAACCGGCTGCTGCTGGTATTGCTCCTAACTCTCCAACTTCGCGGACAAGAAATCACGGTAATGGTTGTGCCGTCATCTCCAGATATCCATCGCTTTAGCATGACTTATGTAAGAGTGACTCTCGGAGGCTGGACTGCGGAGTGGGTTTTTCCCTTGCACACAACTCTGAGAACCACCCCCTTGTGGGCTGGAACCAAACTCAGGCAGCTGCTGCCACAGCTCTTGCATGGTAATTGTGTGGGCTCGACAAGGTGCTCATCTATTGCTTGCCAACAGGTCGCTCTACGATATTTCATGGTGCTTTGGTAATAGAACTCAGCGATGTCCTCTAAGCACCTGCCGCAACTTCCAGTTTTCCGTCTTGGGGAATCCTTCTCTTCATATGATTCCTCAGTGGTGGTTGAAGTTGAAGGCCAGGGGCCCCAAAAGCGCCCTGCGTAGAGACGATTTGTTCAAGTGCGACTGCATGCTCAAGCAGTATTTCCTTTGTGGTGTGAAGCTCGAAATTGGTGAGAAAGCAGAAGCTAACTTCCAGTCTCGTCAGCTCGTCCTCGCTCACACCGCCAACTTTGGAAAATCGCCTGTGAGCATAACTAGTAGATCATGTCAATCAGCGTTATGGCCTACACTTTCAATGAGGTCAAACTTACGAAAGGTCTTCCAGTGCCTTCATAGCCACACGTAACCCCGATAGCACAAGTCGATGGCAGTTCATCCTTGTCACTGGTAAAGCTCGCCCTTCCACTGCCAATCGATGTATGTACACACTCGTGGCTAAGTACACTCCTGTTGACATAGGACAGTATTTGTGAATTCGCATGAGATAGTCTTCCAGAGATATCGGAGGCGGCTGTTTTGAGTAGAACTTGCGTGTTATGGCGCTATGCTGGAGATTTACGGGTTCTGCATTCTCTCCAATGATGATATATGGCTCTCCCTGGTCGGTGCCAGGGCTTGTCGCACGCGCCTTCTTCATGTTGATGCCATCATAATCATCCCCAGCTGGTCTCTTCTGGGTTTGCATTTGGAGACTGCTGAGATCCGTCATTGAGTTGCTCCGTATAATGTTTTCTTTCTCAGCCTGCATGCCGCGCATGTTGGGCGTGTTCATACCACTCAGAGGAGGTGTTAGCGGCACATTTCCATATATTCGAACAAGTGCCTCAATACCCGCGCAAAGGAGCTTCAAAGCGGACACTGGTGGTAGGATGAAGATATCGATATTTAGCGGTGAGGGTGGGAAGGACTTGTCGTCGTCCACTGATTCCACAATAAGCCCAATGTCAGTGGACGGGTTTGGTGCTGGAGGAGGCAGCCGTCCAGCTGGAGAATGATCTTCGCTTCTCGCCATAACGACTTTTACGCGCAAACTGAATGGCGAGGAAGTGGTTTTGAGTGTTATTACAGCTGTTTGGATCCTAATCGGGCTGATGCTACCTCGTCCTCCTCGATCCTCTGCGTTTAATATGAGGCGTGAGCGAACGCGGCTTCGTGGATTGTTGTAAGAGAAGTGTCCAGGGGCACATCTTCATATGGAAATATCGCAAAGGTCGTGCGATCAATGCAGCGCCAACGGCCGCGGCAACAGGAGGCAAAGCCGGCAGTGTTGTATGTGCAGACGGAAAGGTGCTAGGAAGTGGCGCGCGGGCTGTGATTCGTGAAGTGAAACTTCTCATGCAGTTGTTCGTCGTTCTATGTGCAGAGCATGCAAAGTACGAGGCTGCGCGTGATTTGAAGGATATAGTACTGCGGGAAAAGAAAATGAGTACAGTAGCGCGGTGTTGTCCTTGAACCCGTGGTCTGAAAATTGACGCGCATAAAGACCATGAGTGGGGTTCGTGCATGATGAGGAAGTGGGAGGCGGGGTAGACCCCTGCTTGGTTGGATGGGCTTGGAAGCGCCGCGGCGGACGAGAACGTCGTAGCGCAAGTCCACCGAGGACCACGTGCCAAAGTCAAACCTAGACATCCATTTCCTGCTTCGGCGGCGAGCTTGTAACCTTGCTGGATACAGCCGCCGGTCCCGTCGCTTTTCTTTACACCGAGACCAGAAACATCAAGCGGCCTTGGACGTAATAAAACTCCAAGCGGAAGGAAGTCAGACATGCAAATTTCACGGGAGCTCATCATTTTTGAGTAAGTTCATGCCTCCTTTGCCCTTGCTACTTGTGTTTGGTACCACTATTTCGTCAAAACAATTCAATGGCCGGCGCGGCGGTAAGCATTGGGTATCTATGATCCGAGGACGACAGCGGCATCAACCACTGCAGTGGTGCCGTTCTGTACAGACTCAACAGCGCGTCTCAGGACGTCTTCTAGATCAGATGCCTTTTCCACCTTTTCTGCGAACAAATTCCCTCCAGCTGCTGCTTTCGCGATGCCCGAATAGTCTGGTGAAACAGGGGCAAATGAGATGTTCAGCTCATTTTTCGTTGCCTTGGAACCAAGTCCGTCAGGGTGAACGAGGAGAAGAGATTTCTTTGGCGCATTCCACCCTATCATTCAGTTAGCTATGGAACTGCTGGTGGTATATGTGGCCATGTCTTACCCTCATTGTTCAAAACAATTGTCAGGATTGGGATGTTGTATCTCTGGCAGATCCAGTAAACACTACCCGGAACACTGAACAAGAAAGTCCCATCACCCACGATCTGGCAGACGAACTTTCCCTTTCCATCGTTCTCGAAGTCGGATGCCAACTTAATACCGAGCGCACCACCTCCGGACCATCCGAGTCCGCCGCCTCCGCAGTTAATCCATGACCCTGGAAGCGTGGCTTGGATGTTATCTGCAACGAATCCGGTGTTGGTGACAGCCTCAATGGCCCAAATGGTGTCTTGAGGAGTAATCTTGCGAAGAGTGCGGCAGAGATGCCCTGTGCCAAATGCGCCATCGTCCTGAGGCTGAGCCAGCTTCTCGAACGTTGCCAGGCGTGCTTGATGAGCTCTAGCCAGCGCATCCCATCTCTCGTTGAAAACGTCACCGCTCAACTGGCTGGCATACTCCGATGTCCTCAATTGCTTGGTGAGCTGAATGATGGCAGTATAGCTGTCAGCACGGTACCTAGCCAAAGCGGCAAGATAGAAAACAGGCATCTGCTGCTTGAGCGGATCGATATCAATGTGGTACACCTTGGCTGTCTTCGATGGATGACAACGAGTGTTAATCCATGGCACATCACAGTCGATCACGATGATGACATCGGCGGTCTCGATGCTGTCGTCCACACCGTACTGGAGGCCCAAGGAAGCGCGGTGGTCGTATGGGAAGCACATATCGCTGCCACCGGTATCCAGCACTCTGAGGCCCTTTACCGTCTCTGCAAGCTCAACCAAAGCACCAACTGACTTGTGGTTACGACCACTGTAACCTGTAATAAGTAATGGGCTCTTTGCCGCTAGGAGTGCGTCCGAAATAGTCTTGATTGCGCTGTCGGTCAGAGCACCTGGCTCTACAGGATTCCAATGCGCCTGGTCGAGGTGATATGGCGTAAGGTCCTCCTCCATGACTTCTCTAGCACCGCAGAGATAGACTGGTCCTTGTGGCTCACTTGTTGCCCACTGCAGAGCCCTGTTGACCATTTGCTTGACATTGCGTCCTGTTTTGATTTCACCGGTGTAACGGCAGTACTGCTGCACAATTTGCTTCTGGTCCGGAACATCCTGAATCCAATGGATGTACTCGGTTCTTGAACCACGCATCTCGCCCTCGATAGTAAATGGGGAAAGTCCGGCGAAAATGAGGACAGGTGCACGTCCACAGCTCGCATTGTGGACCGCAGCTCCCAGACCCTGAGTTCCAACATCAACATGGACGATAACACATTGTGGCTTTCCTGTCAAACGTGCATAACCATCCGCCATGGACATGGCTACCATCTAAGTGTTGTCAATATAGAACTTATCACGGCAGTAGTAGGTCATCATACCTCGTTTGGACAAGTGATAATTTTTGGGAACTGTCCATTCTTCTCATTTTGTCCCTTGACCATAGCCTCAATGATACTTGGGTGATCCGAGCCCAAGTTGACGAAGCAGTGGGTGACACCTGACTCCCACAAGGCCTCGAAGAAGGCGAAGGATGTGGTATACATGGTGTGAGGTAGTAGTGTTCGCCTATTGGGAATGAGGATGCAGATCAGTGTTGGTGCTTATTGGAAAGACTAGTCCAACGCGAAGGTTGTAGGTGAGAGATGTAAGAGGGATGAACGAGAAGAAGAAGAGAAAGGAGTGAACGTTCCAAATATCTTGGGCTGCGGCTAAGGAGCTCGTAGAGATATGTCTAGTTCGTGGGGGATGACATCGGGATATATATCGGAGGGACGCCTTTGACGCTTCTGAATGGCCAGTGGACTCCGTACGGTGCAAGGTGACTGAAGAATAGACTCCACAACAGCTTGATGTGGTGGGACGAGCAGGAATGTTTCGTGAATGATGCGGAGCGGAAAATCAGCCGCTCTCATGTCCATCAAACGGAAAGGACCAATGCACGCAGCGATCAGGCCAAAATGCGGGGTATAATCCAATTGACACTTCTATGTGGGGAATGCGGGGGCGGGGTAATCGAGGCTACTGAAATCTTTACTTGATAGCAGTTCCCGTTGGCCAATACATTTCGAGGCACCAAGCTAGTTTCATGGTAACTGGCTTATACCCCGCTAGCTTCCACCACTTAGTAATCACCCAACATTTTGCGTCCGCGGCGCTTGACACGATTTTCATGGTACGAAGTTGTTGCTACCTCAAGCCGAGTCTCTTACATTCGGCTACCGTCGGACGCGATCAACGCTTTGACCGTAGGGGCTTGAAGGCACCTGCCTGGCTCGCCGGCTGACTATGCCGCCATTCTCATACAGTAACACCTCATTAGGGGAATCTGTGAAAGCGGAATACCCACCGTATGGAATAAAATAATGGGAACTAATTGATTTCACGGCCAATTGGGAATATTCAGAATATTCTCGCAGAGCGCATCTCCACACCACCGTCATACAGCAGTTATATTTTTATTAAGAGAATACATCCCACGACTCAGCTAGTTCCCTCTCCGTGCGCTTCAATTTTGTGCCGCTATTCTTAATTAGGCCGTAATTTCTGCTTCTTTTCGCTTTTATAAGACCTCATGGAAATATTCCTTTTTATGGAATATATTTCGGTTCCTGTTTACTCTGACGGGGTGTTACTGTAAAGTAGATACATCTCTGGCGGCCTTGGCGGATGACTGTGATACAATGGTCTATTTATGGTCTGCACAGGCCTTTAATCCCATTAATTCACCCCCGATCTGGTGAGACCATGGACTGGAACAGATATGTCTGCTCTTTACTCGTTCTTTTTCAAGCAGAAACTTATGAATTATCAGTAAGATTCATTGGCCTTCCGAACGACCTTGCGGCGGTGTTTTACAGACTGCTAGTAAAAGCCAATCATGACTCGTCCATGGAGATCAATAATCCTTCTCTCGCAAATAATGAAGTAATTTATTCCTCGTTTGAGCGCCCTCGATCTCCCTACCAACTTTTTTGTCAGTGACAAATGACGGTTCATTTAGTAAGACCATATCAGCTACTTTAACAATAACTACCTTAACAGTCTTCTTAGCACAGAGAGATAGCGACAACGATTCTCGTTACTAATCTGAGAATTGCTCGTAATAAAGTTAACCGCCTTGTGTTGATATCAGTGGAGGCTTGATGCTCTATCAGAAGCTAAGAGCCATTCAGGTAGTCAAGGACCAGGAAAGCGTCGCGAGTCGAATCATTTAGATGACTTCGGCGTGATTTCAAAGTACTCTACTCTAGATTAGCGTTCCGCGAGTGGCACATACCGCTGAAACTACATCGATTTTCTGGTCAAATTTCACGTAAATCGCCTGATAGAACTCGGCGATCAAGATCGCAAACATCACAAGCCCGCAGTTCACAGAAACCCCAGCCAAACATTGTGGTATCTATGTGCGGCCGCGGTAATTGCAGAGCTGACATTTCCGATTGGGCGTGGGTATATTTTTCCGATTTGAGAGCATAAAACAATACTCAGATTCAAGGTTAACAGTCAGGGAGGGACTTGTCGTCTAATTAGCCGCCATTTCAAATATTACGACTAACTGTGCTTCAAGAAGCGCTGTGAGAGTGATGATAAGAGTTGTGGCGCTGGCAACAATAAGGGAAGACAAGATCGCGCACCGGACAGGATTAGAATGCGCACGCGGGCATAGTACGGCTGGGCAAGGATGCTTTCATGGTGGTTGCGTTCTTCGCCTGTTCATAGCTTTACACCCCGATGCCTCATGTGGTTAGTGCCGACCCATTCTGTTTGGCACTTTGGGGCGGTTCCACCAGACTCGGGCCGTTCTCCATGCGCCGATGGCGCTTGTTATTCCCTACAAGAGTATCGAGACTGCTAACCTGTTGTTAACCCTTCCACCGAGGATACGCTGCGTCTACGGGGAGTAACCAATCGACTAGCGATGAGCACGTCAGTTCTAGCGCATAACGCTATGGCTCAACGGTCCCAGTGTCGTGCCCATCATCGAGCTGTTTGTTTCTGTGGCGTTGAAACTCTTCCAAATCAGGGCACGGCGTGGTCGCGGCACGTTCCTGCACCAGGCACACCACTCACCGAGCTGGCTTTCGAAGTAGTCCTCGAGACCTTTTCCCATACCGCGTGGGAAACAGCTCCCACAAAATGTCTTGTGCAGGTTCCCTCAATGACTCGCAGCTGCCTAGTCCAGGTCTCGGAGTACACTGGACACATCATCCCGCTGATGTATCATTGGCGACACGAGTATCTTGTTTCGTGCAAATATCTCGTTCAAGTTGCTGCGCATTCCGCACACCAGCCACAGCCGTCGCAAGGAACGAGATCTCGAGATGCGCGGTGCGCAAATTCGATCAGACGTTGCAAAAGACCATGTTATCAAAAGTCGAAAAAGACATCAGATTGTATCACCACGTAGCAAGATCTTCACGTTGTTCTGCACTGGGTGCGATGTGCTGCGCTTAATCCATTGATACTTGTGGCGGCGCGACTAAATGTGGCAGAGCACCCCCTTGACCCCTGCACTTACCGTCCACCACGACCCTGTCACCCACCATGACAGGCTCCAGCCACGGTAGCTGTGCCCGTTTCCTTTACATCTTATAACACCTCTCTCTTCTTCAGTCATCCACTCATGTCTTTCCTACATCCATCACATTACCAGCCGTATAATAATCATTTTGACAACAACTCCGTTCTTCCTCGATACAAGTCCAGCATTCAACCAGCAACCAGTTGACCGAGACTCGAAGCTCAACTCACTTACCGGCCCTTTGACGCACTGATCGGAGAGTCGCCTTTCACAGACCTCTTTGGTTCGACGTCAACCAGCACAAAGCCGATACAACCCCACGTCTCTTATAAATCTCCCACCCCTTTTTCACAAAACAATCCACCCACAAATCTCATAACCTTCAGCATTGAAGGCCTAGACAACACCATATCACCACCCATATAAACTCACAACTCGGACCTGCCACAATGTGTCTCCGTATGATATACGTTGATCGGTATACAAACTACGACAAGATTTCCGACGAGGACTGGACCATATGCAGCTACGGCAACAACCGCGAGCCATGGGAGTGTGAAAACTACTGGGAAGAAGACCATATTCAGTGTGTCCGAGAAATGAGGGAATCACCACGTTCTTCATGTTCTCACTCCCGTCGTGCCCCGTCATTCGTCGGTGTTCCAGAGAGAACCTCCTCAGTTTCATCTTCGCAAAGACCTCGCCACAGTGGCAGGAAGTCGTTCACCGGGTTAGTAATGAACGCCTTCTTCGATCCGCCTAGGACGCATCAAAGATCGAGGTCCCCTGATAGGTCGACTATTTTTTTTCACGATGAACCAATCCCCGACCATCGTTGTCAGACGCCGCCATCACTCTATCGCGGATCAACCCGTGCAACAGGACCGTCACGACGCCCATCATCGCCTGTATCCCCCATCTCACCCAGCACACCCATTTTCAGCAATTTTGAGACACAATTCGATGGAGACCCAGTCATAGTCGAGGCTTCCCCATGCAACCGTGGCAGGTCAGTTATCATTGATGATGGCCGCTGCAACCGACCCACGTCCGCGGACTCGGTCGAGGTCCATGTCACCACCTCAAGGACAATGCCCAGGGAACGTGCTCAACCGCCAATTCCTTACGATGAGCGACTTGAGCAGGAGGGAAAGGCTGCCGAAGAGCTCAGATGTAGATGCCGCAATGCTGAGGCAGCCCGGCTGGAACACAAGATACATGACCTACATGCGCGCCGTCGCCGTGCACACGAACAACAGCTCCACGATGATGCGATCCGCGCCCGCCCCGCACGGCCGATTGTAGTGGACCAAGAATCACCACGGAGGCCTGTAATGAGAACTGCAAGTCCTCGACGCACTGCTCCGCGGCCGACCCGAGATAGTGACGTGAATGCCGATATGGGGTTGAGTAGAAGGGGCGAAGACATTATCTTGACGGCCATGAGAGATAAAGATCGTGAAGACGAGCAAGACCGTCGAGAAACGGTGGCCGACGATGAGAGGAGGCGGAGGATGTCGCAGCCGTTTCCGGGCCCCAGGGATAGGCGAGGGCAGAGAAGCGAGCGGATCGTATGGGAGGACGACAGCTATAGATGATTCCACGGGCTGTGTTTCCTTCCACTTTGGGCGTCCTTCGTGTACTATAATAGATAGAGGCCGCGAATTAATGCGCAATATAGAATTAGAGTCGTAAATGCCCTAGTCCTTTCTAGGTAATGATTAGTGAGACCACCTTTCAATAAATGCCTCGCGATTAACATCGCGCTCTCGTAGCTTCTCAATGTTAACGCCTTGAAGGTCGCCTCGCAATTCGCCTAGCTCTACTTCCAACCCCGAGATGGCTGCCTGGACGTCCTCGTCAATTAATTGGATCCTTCTCGTGCGTGATTCACTGAGCAGATTACACCGGAGCAGCTGATGTGTGACGAAAGCGTCTGGCAAACGCTCTGCGATCGTCGACTCAGTGGTCACTTGCATGTTTTGCTCGTGGACTCGGAGTTTCTCCATTCTGTCGTCGAGGGTGGCGTGGAGGTTTGCATTTAGTAACTCCGGCGTCTGAGACTCCTCCGCAAGCGATATGCCGAGGGTTTGGAGAATCTGCTGCTCAGGCGCAAGGTTCCCATCGAAGGAGTAGGAGGATGATCGGAGAGATACCATCCGTGGGCGTCCCAGTGGCAAAATTTTCGACTTTCGACGCCTCGGAGGACTTGGCGGCTGGCGCGGCTGCTTGGGAGCCAATGAGTCGAGAGAATCGACCTCATCCCGTAAAAGCTTGACAACGGTGTTGAGAGTTGCGACATGCTCTTGGTAGTCCTCGCTCTTGGTGTAGAAATCCTCGATGCGGTGAATCAGAGATGACATGCAGCTCGAGATGTATTCGGCCACCAATCGTGATCTTTCCACTCCATGGTTACCTTGCGCTGCAATACTCTTCAGAGCGATCTTCAAGTAACGCTGCTCAGCTGACATCTGCGCCACAGGTACAACTTCGGAGTACAAAGACTCCAGCTCGTCCTGCATGGCTTTGATTTCGGTAGCGTGACCCCCCCCTGGATCCTCCTGAGGCGGTACGGCACCCTCCAACCCATAGATGTAGACTCGATCCAATTTGACTCTGATACCCTCAACCGTATGTTTGATGAGGCTTGCGCACAACTGCTTTATACGCGCGGACGACTCGTCATCCGAAGTAGATCCCTGTTGCAGCGCGGTTGATAATTTCTGCAGACTGGCAAGAATTTTGTCGTCAGAACGGACGAGTTCAGAGGCGTGTTGTGCAAGGGCAGAGTCCGAGGTGCGTGACTGAGACTCCAGGTCCGCTATATGATCTGAGAGCAAATTGACCAGCTCCTCCAGGGCCGAATTAACCTGCTCGTTTTCTCTTGTCCAAGTCCGATTTTGCAATCCATTTGCTGAGGATCGACTCTGTGATTGCTTGGCATTGAAGAAGACGAGTGAAGCGACAGCATCCTGCTGGACCCTGAGAAGCTCGCTCTGCTTCTCAATGGCTGGCGTGGATTCTTGAAGTTGATTGATCGCGTCCTGGATATCTTGATCGCTAAGGGCTCTCACGTGGTCGATATCTTCTGATGCGAGCAGTGCATCGGCTTCTCCGGACTTGCATAATGAATTATACCTGGCCCCTTATTAGCGCCGGTTTTGAGATGTTAGGAATGGCGCACAATGATAGTTCCTCCTTGCTCAGCAATGTCTCTGGCGCGAGATTCTCATATACCCATCCCTCAATGGCTGTTTGATCTGCGCCGGCCAGCGCTCTCCTCAGCTCAGCTGCGAGAGCGGCTAAATTTCTATCCTGAAGCGCTTCAAAAAGAAGACTACAATCAGGCTTCGCTACCATTGTGAGGAAAATCGCTTCGTCAAATTATAGGAGATTGCTGCCGTTGTTGATGTTCAATCGAGGAAGTGCAATGCAGGTTACGCGGGCAACAACGCTGCTTAGTCAGCAGTGTTTGCCCTGTAACTTACACGTTTTGTAGTCCTTCACTATCACCTGCATTGAAGGCCACGGCCAACTTCCTAACGAAAGGATTGATCGAAGAAAAGTGAATGGAAAAGTTCAGAACAGATAGATGTAATCAAATATGTATTGTGATTTACGAGTGTCGGCGAAGACCGGCGAACTTTTGTGTGCGCTATGCTGCTTTCTATGGTGGTAATTGCGATACGGCCACCTCCAACACATAGATAGTGTCTGTCCAACTAAACTATGAAAACTGCATCGTGATCCAGCGCCATAACTCCAAGGTGATACACCTATGACCATGTCCTTATGCCCATAAACTCCGCGCCATGCTATTCACGAAACTCTTCACTCATATCCACCCCACACAAAAGGGTATTTACCAGGTCTCAGCAATGTACTGTCCGGCCTCCTTCTTCAATTTCCAGAACTCAAACGCCTCAGATTCGCTTATGTTGCCCATCTCCATGGCAACCTCGATGAGGGCCTTCTCCACCCCCTCTCCCATGCCTTTGCTGCTGCCACAGACGAAGATGCGGCCATCGAGAGCGTTGATAACGAACCATACGAGGTCCTTTTGGTGGATAACCTCTTCTTGGACGTATCTTCCAACTCCTTGTCTACTTTGTACGACCTTCTTGACCTCGTCCTCGTGGACGCCCCATTCACCACTGTAGAGTTCGTCCAATAACGAGTCTCTGACTCCTTGAAGAACCCAGACCTTATTAGCGCAGTTGGCGTTCTTCAAGCGGCGCTGCACAAATCCTCGGAAAGGTGCAACGCCGACACCAGCTCCAACAAGCAACATGGGGCCGTCAGAGACGAATTCTCTGGCGAGTGGGTTGCTCATCAAGCCCTTGAACATTGGAACACGAAGGTCGACCTTCTCGCCCTTCGCCTCGGCCTCGAGGAATCTGCGAGCCAGACACTCAAGGAAACCAGATGTAAGACCAGTGCGCTGGCCACCCTTCCAGTTGTTTGTCTCGTGAACAGTAACAGCGACCTCAATGAGACGGGAGCAGCCTTCGACTGGGATACAATTCTCATGTGGGTCGTTAGAGAGAGAGTAAAATCGTGGCATGAGCTGCTTCAGGACGGATAAGAGGTGGTCGAGAGGAGGCTTGGAAGATGGGAAAGCCTGGAGGAGTTGTTGCAAGGTAATGTGAAGGCCAGTGCGGAGGTCGCAAAACGCGCCTTGTCCCTCTGCCGAGCACAGATATTCTAGAATCCCCTTCTCGTTCTTCTCAGTGGCGTACTCTGCCATAATGCGAAGCAAAGGCTTAGTTGGTGGGTAGGACTGAATATCCGAGCACCACGTAAGAATGTCGCGGCGGGTGGAGACCAATTCTCTGGCCTTCTCCTCGCCCCAAATTGTTGGCCAGCGACCACCGGTAGTCTTGATGATGACCTTGCGGTCGCGAGCTACACGAGGAATGGAGAGGACATCCATAAGCTCGTCAATCATTGAGGCCTCGTTTGGCGCCTGAACACCGATAGCACCGCCAACCTTGAAGTCAACGCCGCACTCAATTGGGTAGTCCGAGACATCGAGGTCGAAGTGGAAAGTCCTCTTCTGTGCTCCTGGTTTCGTAAGTTCGCGGCAGTCATGGATTGGTGCTGAGAAGACGTTGTATGGTGGATGCGGCTTGACGAAGCTAGGGGGGTGCTCAGCCGAGGTAGGAACACGCTCGTAGTGGAGCTTCTCCTCAACTTCGGCAGTGTAAGGTGTAAAGTCGATGGACTCTTCTGCGTGTGGCTTCACGTCGGGGTCAAAACGAAGGAGTGCTATGGTAGCAGCATCCTTGACCGGGAGGAGAGAGACCGTCTTCTCCGGAAGCTCAGCGATATCAGTGAGCTTCTTGGGCAATGGCCCGATCTTAAGATCAAGAGAGCGGTATGCGTCATTGTCAGGAACAGCAACGGCCTCGAAAGCTGCTGTGTTCGTCTGGTGTGTTGTGGATATTTGGCATCCCCCTCCACAACATTGGACAAGTGGCTGCGTTCCGCCTTCGCCGATTATTTTCTGAACATCCTCAGCATTTCTAGTCAGAAGGATGGTTGATGCTCTGCGTCTGCGTGGTTCTTTTGGAAGTTCTTCGAGCTCATCAGCGGACGACGCTGAGGTTAGGGACGGGACGAGTGAATTTGGCGAAGGTTTGTCGAGCTGGGGCTCTTCTGGGATGCAGTGACTGGTGGTCTTCGTCCTTATCGCCATCTGTGGACGCGACATAATTTCAGTAGCTACTGTGATAGAAGTTTATGGGATCGTTGAAGTAACGGCGGAGAACAGAGAGGATAATGGCAATCGACGACGTATAGGTAGTATTCAAAAAGGAACAGGACTAGGCGTGTTTGTGTGTTCCCTGTAGTGGGTGGTGGCCGCTTTGGTTCAGTTATTGGGCGGGCACAGCACAGCCGGCCGGCGTGCCGGGACCGGAATATGGAGACGTTGACCTTGAAGGCTTTTTATCAGATTGTGGAGTGCGCTAGTCCCATCTGATAACAGATGGTGTCAGAATTGATCGAATTGTCGCCTTGCGTTGGCTGATTGAAAGTGGGACCAACTCGCTTGTTGCGGTTTCTTTGACCGTTTGCCGGTGGCGAGAGCACTTCTGGGAGTGGTGACCGCAACTAAAATATTAGTGCAGCGGCTATGCGCTAATCCGGGCTGGAGCACACTTTCGTCTCTCAAGATGCCGTGGTTGCGTGAGCGGGTTATTCTCGTCCCAAGGATAGGAGCGGGTGATTTGCGATAACGGTGGGCCGAGGCACGTGAATCATTTGATTTGATTGTGCACGAGAACAAGATAGTGAAGTCAGTACGAGGTTGGGGCGACTTCTATGGATAAAGTTACGGTATATATTGCTCTTAGCAAAGCATTCCTTGGCATTCCGGGAATTATCGTGTCTGCAACGGCGATACCGTAACCAAAAGAGAACGAGTCAGCAAATGGAAATGCAAAGGAGACGGGAGGGAACCGCAAAAGGTCACACCGAGGATCGAACTCGGAACCTCTTCGGTGTGAGCGAAGCGTCATAACCATTAGACCATGCGACCTGGGGTGTGAACATTTATGCTGCTCATATGGTCATATACCGTTCTGACAAAAACAAAAGCTGGAAACATCCGGCGCTTGCCATTGAGGAGCCAGCTCCTCCTGAAGCTAGTGCACTATTCGCGCTTATCCCACATTGCGCACATGGCCACAATTGCTGTCGATACACAGCAGAAAAGCCAGGCTCAAGCGTTGTTCTATCAGAGCATCAATTTTGCACATTTGAGACTTATTAGACACAGATACTTAGCACAGAATACAACTTCTCTTCTTCTTGACATGTTACTGTTGTAACCCCTGTCGTGGTGTATCAATCTAGCAACCCTGGTGGCCCGTTCCCGCAATGTCGCGGATCCTCTAGCTTCCCAGTAATCGCAACCACTCCAAGTACATTTTCAAAATCAACACAAAATCTTGTCCAGCTCAGACCGCTTGGACAACATACTATTTTTGTATACTCGATCTCAGCGCATGCTTACAAATGGCAGGTCGCTTTGTGCGCGCGTCGAAGTATCGTACGCCAACCACCACCACTGGGCTCAAAAGCTGCGTAGCTAACTTGGCTCCGCAGGACACGTCTTTGGAAAGCCAACCCGGAAGGAGTCTACATATGATAACCTCCATATCAGTCGCAATGCTTGGGATACCAACCTGGTCAAGGTAGAAGTGTTTCGACCCGATTTGGTGTAAATGTGCTGACGGGGACGTAGGTTAACCCTGAGTACCTCGCGGTCAACTGGGAGGCCAGCGGAGGCGGCGCATTCGCAGTCGTTCCATTGAACGAGAAGGGTCGCTTGCCAGAACAGATCCCGCTTTTCAGAGGCCATACCGCGCCTGTCCTGGACACCGACTGGTAAGCATTGACTCTTCTGACACAGCAGGGCTAGGCTAATACCAGTAGGAACCCTTTCAACGACAGTGTTATTGCCTCCGGCTCCGACGACGGAAAGGTGTTCATCTGGCAAGTACCAGCCGGATTCAGTCTCTACAGCGATGCCGAGGAACCAACTGATGTGGCCCCTTTGAGCAAGCTCTCTGGCCACTCCCGCAAGGTTGGACAGGTCCTCTTCAACCCAGCTGCCGAGAACATTCTGGCGTCAGCGTCCGGCGATTACACCATCAAGATCTGGGATATCGAGAGCGGACAGTCGCCATTGACTCTTAAGCATAAGGATATTGTTCAGAGTTTGTCTTGGAGCGCGGACGGAAACATGATGGTCACTACTTCACGCGACAAGAAACTGCGCATTTGGGATGTTCGTCAGGAGAGGGCTGCGCATGAGGTGGCCGGCCATTCTGGCGCAAAGAACAGCAGAGCCGTATGGATGGGAGAGCATAACCGTGTCGCCACCACTGGTTTTTCCAAGATGAGCGACAGACAGATGGCGCTCTGGGATGTCGGTAGCCCAAGCGAACCGATTGGCGGATTCGAGGTTCTCGACTCTATTTCGGGAGTTTGCATGCCTTTCTGGGATGATGGAACTCAGTGTCTGTACTTGGCTGGAAAGGGGTAAGCATGCTAAGTAGTCCTGTTCTTGGTCTATGTACTGACGAAATATAGTGATGGTAATATTCGCTACTTTGAGTATGAGAACGACAAGTTTGAGTTCTTGTCCGAGTACAAGTCCGGCGACCCCCAGCGTGGGTTGGCCTTCATGCCAAGACGTGGCATCAACGTAAGTCTTGATCTTCTTTTGTAAGGCAGATTGTACTGACAAACAGTAGCTTCATGAGAATGAGGTTATGAGAGCCTACAAGACTGTCAACGACGCATATATCGAGCCAATCTCCTTTGTTGTGCCTCGCCGTGCCGAAGTCTTCCAGTCCGATATCTACCCACCAGCTGTTGGCACTAAGGCGGGGGTTTCAGGTCCCGAGTGGTTGGCAGGAACGACTGCCCTCCCACCGAAGATTGATCTGGAAAGTGTGTACGAAGGGAATGCTCCGGTTGAGGTTCCAGCCGAGTACAAGCCACCAGTAGCATCGGCTCCTGCTCCAGCACCAGCACCTGTGAGAGCTCCGTCGCCGGTGAAGAAGGAACCAGAGCCGGTTCCAGTGCAACAGAGATCGCCGCCTCCAACCATGTCTCAGCAAAAGGGATCTATTGCCGAGATGGCGTCCAAGTTTCAGGACAACAACGAGGAGGAACAAGAGGACGACGATGACGCCTCCAGCTTCGAGGAGATTTCTAAGCCAATCGTCAGACCGCAGCCAGTCGCACCACAGCAGCAGGTTAAGCCAGCATCACCAGTCGTTTCCCGTCCTGCTCAGGTCACTTCGGCTCCTCCAATCAAGCCTTCTGCAGCAGCCGTTGCAGCTCCACAGAAGCAGACTTCCGTTCCAGCTGTATCCGCCTCGTCAGGATCCTCCACAAGCGCCATTGAAAGCACCCTGGACGAGATCAAGAGACTTCTTGAACAGCAAACAAAGACTATCACGGGTCAGACTGAGCAGATTGGTAACCTGACTACTGAGGTGGATACCCTCAAGAAGAAGCTTGGTAGTGGCACCAACGAGCAGAACGAGAGGATTAGACAGTTGGAGTTGGAGCTCGAGGCTGCGAGATCCTAGTTTCAACGAGTAATGATTATGATACGATGCAGGCGTCAGCTTGACGTTCAAAGAATGGATTGACGAAAACGACCGAGCAGTTATGATTGCACTCGTCGGTTGTTTATAGGATCGTTTCATTAGAGAACAAGGACGTGTGTGTTGCGAAAAGCTAATGAATCGAGGATGCCCAGATGGCAGGTCTGTGTCAGGGGATAGTTATGTTAATATCATGTAAACTCAACAAAAGCATTTCCTCATCTGCCAACAATTTTGCGGTGAGGAATGACGAAAGTATTCTCGTGATCAGTGTACGATTAGATTAGCAAATCTTTCACCAAACTATGAGCCCAAAATGCATGAAACTCAGGAATGTTTTGTCTTCAAATCATTATCCAAAGCTAACTGACCGCGCCTACGAATCGATAACCAGCTCCGACTGAACCGCCGATTTTTTTTACGAAGCACGACGGAGAATCGTGGACATGAAACTAGGAAATCCAATGTAAAGTTAGCCGACTAAGAACCCCAGCATCAGTCACTCTATTCGAGAGTTCCAACAGACGTCTGGCCAAAGATTCCAAGTGTCAGCACTCGACGCATACAGCCCCAATGCAATGGGCGAACTCCATCACAAGAGCCCTAGGAGAGACTCGCAACATCGGTGGAGTAAAAGGTTTGAGCCACTCCACCCGTTGACCATACTAACATGAAAATAGCCAGATAGAGAAAATTGTCACTACCTTGATAATGCTCCATCGACCATACAATCAAGCAGCTTCTCGTCTCTCGCGAACTGGGTATTGCACCAGACGTATATTTCGTAGCCGAAGAAATGTGTCGAGTCGTCGTCGGTGGCTCGAATCAGGACACTGATATGGGCCATAACCTTGACGGATAGAACTCGATACAGGCATATATTTAATACCGCCCGTTTGGCGCTCTCTCATAGGTTTCTCCATATTCCTCGCGTCTCTTGCTGCTATGTTTAGTTTACCTTAACCCGTGGTTCTGCCAGGCGCCGTCATTCTTTCGTGCTCTAGTTCGTTTTGCGCGGGGCATTTATACTTATACCCCTCTGTCCTCCTCTGTCTTCTGCCACATAACTCCAGCTTTTATTCCACTACCCTCAGTCTCAAGATAGAATCATTTCGCAACCACATCCTCAAACATGTCTCCATCCACCGCTTTCCTCGAGGCTCTTGCCACCAAACGATCCATCTACGCCTTCAAGAAGGAGTCTCCAATCTCTGATGCGCGCATCCAGGAGATACTCACTGAGATCATCAAGCACGTCCCATCCTCCTTCAACTCCCAGACTATCCGCGTTGTCTTCCTCGCCGGCGCCGAGCACGACAAGCTCTGGGACCTCCACAAGGATGTCCTGAAGCCAATTGTCCCAGAGGCCCAGTGGTCCTCCACCGATGCCAAGATTGATATGTGATATGTTCAAGGGCGCATACGCCACTGTATGTAAAGCCTTGTTCCAGTATTTCTAAGGTAGATAGATCTAACCATTCTCAGGTCCTCTTCTTCAACCACGTCCCAACCACCGACGGCATGCAGGCCCAGTTCCCACTCTACGCCGATCGCTTCTCAGGCTGGGCCGCCGAGTCCAACGCCATGCACCAGGTCGCCGCATGGACCGCACTTGAGCTCGAGGGCCTGGGCGCCAACCTTCAGCATTACAATCCACTCATCGACGAGAAGGTCTACGAGAGCTGGGGTGTCTCCAAGGACTGGAAGCTCCAGGCTGAGCTTGTCATCGGTACCCCAGTCGCACCAGCTAGACCAAAGGATTTCAAACCGATTGAGGGCGAGCGTCTCTTGACCTTCGGCACCAAGAACTAGACGAATAAAAAAGAGTGATATAGATTCCACATTTTAACGAGTGCATTGTAGATAGCGACTGAGATACCACGGTTTTAGACGTAGAATAAAGGAACGTTGCATAGAAACACAAACGCCATTGTATTTGTAAGAAATCGCCTCATAACTACTCATTGGCTAGAGTTAAATAAGCCTTCCCCTTCGGGGTCCACCAAATCGCATTTGTACGAGTTGTTAAAAAGCAGGCACCTACCGAGCAAACATACACTGACACGTCTTGTATAATTTGACATGAACATGACACGGCTTCTACAGGGAGATTTGCAAGCTTCCTCTACTCCCAGAGTACACAACTAGCTGTTTATGTTTCTAATAATTTTTAACCATAATGCTGATGCATCTATAAAGCTAAGTTGTTTATATTGGTTGTCTCAGTGCCTCGAGTACTGATTAGCAGAGTGAAAATATGGCTTCTGGCATTGCTTTGAATTTGTTTCGAAGTTTGGGCCAAAACATCCGCGGCCTTTTTTATCTAGCAATATCTCAGCCAGTTAGCAAACGGCAATGGAACACAAGTTGTGCAGCTGTAACCACGACACCATCTGCATTCTAATTGGACTAGTATTTCAATTTTTGTGTACGTAGCTTCCACCGGCCTCATAGGCGTGCCTACACTGTAGCCATCCTGCCAAACCGAGGAATGCGTTGTGCTCTTATGCAATAAAGTTACTGGTTCTGCAACAAGCTCTACAGACTCCACTTAGTATTTCTCCACGACTCATTTCACACTTGTAAAAGCAAGACAGAGTTAGGGACTCACGCCGTACCTGCAACACTTAATTTTATGCTACTCGTTGAAAGACAACATACTCCTTCTTCCACGGGAATACAGCCATGTGTTCCATTATCTCCAAAATAACCTCAAGAGCCTCGCCAACTAATCCTTTAATCTTTGGGTTCGGCTCTCCCAGCTCGGTCTGCAAACCGGCAACACCAGAAGCAGCCTGTCCCACTATCATCGCGATGTTGTCCTCTATCCCTTCTACTTTGTCCTTACACGATCTCCATCAGTCAATCAATTTTTGATACCGCGGGCGTCCTTCTTGGGGTCATCCTGAGGGATCGTCCGCCAAAAGCTATACTTTGTAGCCTTTGTCTTTAAGCGCTCAGTTAGGTTGTCCTGCGTCAAGGGGTCTAGTGCCACAGATGTCTTATGGTCACTGCAGCCTGGTTGGAAGGCGGTGGTGCTGAATGTATACCATGGCGCTTGTGAAGGCGGCTATTGTCGTCAGTGACATTGTGGCTTGAGACACTGGGGGAATAGCAACTGCGCTGTGGAATAGAGGACACTTGTGGGATATATTTGAATGTCGATCCATGGCATTGTTATACTAGACATAGCCAAGTCCAGTTAGTCCCTTTGAGGTATTGAAGAAGATACGGCATTTACTGGTCCTTGAGACCATCTATCATATAAGTTCACCCTGTTTATACAACCCTCTTTCCAGGAATTTTTTTTCGGGATTTTCGATTCAAAGTATGGGCTTAGGGTGCCAATTATGCTCTTTATACAAGACCCTACCACCATATAAGACCCTTACGGTAATCCGCAGCTGTCAGGCTTCTTGATTACTATACCGGGTCTTATATTCCCGTAGATGCGGTATCTTAAACGACACCTTGGCTTAGAAGTAACAGCAACGGGGCCCAGACAACATGAAGAACCTGTGATCTCTACTTTCCGGAGTTGCCTGGAAGATACCAAAAACGAGTAAAGTCGCCATACTCGGGATACCTGCCCGTACGATTCAAGTAATGGAACTGATAGTATCTAACCTGCTAAGCTTACTGATTGAGATGGGGAGTGCAGAATATGAACCAAAAAATAAAAATGACAACTTCACAGCGAGGTATTTCAACTTCGATAAGGTTAACTTGTCTATTGAACATGGATGATTACGGTGGGGATGATAATCATGATGAGGTGTGCCCTCACTTAGCTTGGCTCGGATTTCCTCTAGTACACAGCTACTTAGGTACATAGCGAGTGACTTTCTAGCGACTTTATTCTTAACAGACTGCAAGATTTCCCACAATCTCTGAAGGGAAATTGCAAAAGTGCTCGCATTAGGCTCAAAACCCGTCTATAAACCGCTCAAACGCTCTATATCGCTAGAGCGGAGTATCAAATATCGTATATGTACATACCGTGCCACAAATAAAAACGCCAGTCTGCTAAACCCGCAAACATATCAATGCTGCATCACTCATCGTTTATTTTTTTTCCGCAACGCGTGCAGCGGCAGCAGCTCTCATCTGCTGCTCCTCCTGCTCATCAAAGTCATTCCCCTCGATCTGCCTCTCCAGATCATCCATGATCTCCTCCTTCTCGGTGATATGGCCACCCTCCTCACGGCCGGCCTTTTCATTTGGATTATCGCCGCCGGACATCTGCCACTCCATGAGCTTACTGAAGACACTCTCTGGGTTGGCGCTGAGGCCCTTGTAAGTGCCCATCTCCGCAACCTTTCCATCGTTGCCGAGGACGATAATTTGGTCACTTCTCTTGATGGTGCTCAGCCTGTGGGCAATCGAGATAGTGGTATTGTGTCCTCTCAACAAAGCGCCCAAAGCCTCGTTGACAAGAGTCTCGGACTCTGCGTCAAGCGCCGAGGTAGCTTCGTCCAGAATCAAGATATCAGGGCTCTTCAAAAGAGCTCTTGAAATTGCAATACGCTATATATAGTTAGTTTAGGTGTTCAGCAGATGTAATGTTAGTATAGCCACATACCTGCTTCTGGCCACCACTGAGCTGGGCACCACGAGCCCCAACCTGGGTGTCAAGTCCCTCTGGAAAGTCCTCAATGAACTGGCAGTTTGCATTTCTGGCTGCAGCAATGATTTCACTTCTAGTAGCTCTCGGCCTGCCGTAAGCAATATTCTCGGCAACGGTGCCTGAGAACAGAACTGGCTCCTGGCCGACGAAACCGATGCGGCGTCTTAAGGACTTTCCGTTCATGGTAGAAATATCGACGCCATTGATGAGCACCTGGCCCTCAGTAGGACTATAGAATCTGAGGAGCAGAGAGCCGATAGTCGACTTTCCACCACCAGATGCACCGACGATAGCGACGTTGCTGCCGGAAGGAATAGTAAAGTCGAGACCGTCGAATATTTTAACAGCTGGTCTTGTTGGGTACGCGAAAGTGACATTCTTGAACTGAATAGGACCCTGAGCAGACTTCACTGGCACTCCAACAGTGCTGTGGATAGAAGGCTTGCGATCCTGAAGCTCGAACAAGCGGGAAGCAGCTCCAACACCCTTCATCAATTCCGAATAGAAAGAGGACAATCCGAACAGAGACGAGCCGGCATAGGCTGTGTACATCAGGAATGAAGTGAGGTCTCCGATACTGATGACGCCGCTCTTTACCATATTGCCACCATAATACAACAGGGCGAGAATAGTGATGTTGCCCATGAATCCAGAAGTGGAAAAAAAGGTTGCACTGACAAGTGCTTCCGTACGACCGAGGGCGAAGATCTTCTTGACCTGCTGGTTGTACCTGCCTACCTCTTGGATTTCTCCAGCGAATGCTTGAGAGGTTCTAACATTGCCCAGACGTTCCTCAGCGATCTTAGTCAACGTACCAAGGTTGCGCTGGATCTTGCGACTGAGGTTGCGAATCATGCGGCCATATATGAAGGCAGCAAGGGCTATTGGTGGGAACATGAGGAAGAGGATGGAAGTGAGCTTCAAGCTAACCCAACTCATTGCAGCAAAGCCAGCTGCACCGGACACAAACGAGCGTAACCCATCAGACAAGTTCTGTGTTATAGCCTTCCCTGTGATGACAGTATCGGAGCTGAGGCGAGAGAGCAAGTCTCCAACACGGTTGGCATCGAAAAACTCGGCATTCTGCGCGATTGTACGTCTGAACAACTGAGATCTGAGACGAGCCACAACACGCTCTCCAACAATGCGGAGGATGATGATGCGACCGTAGTTGGCAACAGCTCCAAGTGTCAGAACAGCGGCAAGCGCAACATAAAACTGGTTGATGTTGAGTCCAAACAGTGTTCCTGTGCCACCCTCACTTGTCGCAAGATCGAGAATCTTTCCAATCGAGAATGGGATGGACATAGTGATTGTGCTGGATACAAGAAGGAAGACAAATGCTACCGCAAGCCATTTCGATTCTGGCTTTGCGATCTTGATGAGTCGCCATATTTCGCCCCAGCCAGCTGAGTTCTGTCCTGCTTTGGGATCCTTTCCTAAACGAGCAGAGAGGTTGACATGGGCGGCGCGGGAAGCTTTCTCGCTTCGTCCAAATGCTTGCTCCTCTATTATTTCATGTTGCTCCTCTTCGCGGAGCTCCTTGTTTTCTAATTGCTCCCTCTTTACTGGTTCTGTGGCACGCGCCTCCTTGCTAGCCGGAGTGTTAGAGATCGAACGTAGTTGCGATGGCGGCGCTGGCCAAGCCGAGGCGATCGTTGTTCTCGGATTTGCGCTTTGTTGTGGTAAGCGCGTTGTTATAGATGGTTTTGCGCTTGAGGCTGGATTCGTATGGAGCGTTCTCAGAGCAGCTCTGTATATTGGCGACGCCTGACGAAGCTGTCTTGGTGCATGTTGGGTTGCTTGTGCCTGGCGGGCTGTGACCGTCTCGAGCAGGGCTCCAAGGCTCCTCGGCACAAGTGAACAGCGCATTGCGCCTGCTCACGAGGGGTGATTTGCTGCAGCCGGTTGGCGCTATAGTGGGGAGAGTAATATCACCGGTCGAGGATAGATGATTGTCTTCGCCTGATTCTCATATCTCGCTACCTTGAGAGTTGACGGGAGTCAACAATTCCATTGCCTTCGGAAGGCTAGATCGCCGAGTTGCGGAACAACGGCGTTCAGCCTTCCGCAATGTCGTCACCTTTCATGTGTCGACAAGGATGTCTTTTCAGATTGAAAAGTTGTTAATTACCACTTATGATTGATTCCTCACTCAAATGTATATTACTTTATCTGTAATATTACCTAATAATATATGATAATGCTTCACTTTCACCGCCA
>RCNJ01000164.1_pt1 | contig 51263 bp, 43 predicted proteins | sample 2041171 | NCBI WGS metagenome assembly RCNJ01 (sample SAMN09708213, study PRJNA481090) | feces metagenome | biome: feces | host: Pygoscelis adeliae | place: Antarctica: Rookery Lake | collected 2010-03-01 | reverse complement strand
AATGGCTTACTTTGCGCAGTTCATGCCGACGATGCAGAAGATGGTGAATAGGAAGCGGAAGTAGATGATTGTGTTGCGGGTGCCGACGTAGCTTTGGACGAGGCGGACGACCATTGTGGCTTCTGTTCTTTCGAGGCTGAGTCGAATTTACTTACATCTTCTCAGTCTTTGCACAGATGGGGCCAAGGTGTTGGCATTGTGCCTGTAGAAATGTAGACGTCAAGCACTCATAGTCTCAAACAACACAGGAATGGGATATCAGATCCGACGTCAACTAGCTATCGACGTGCGGAACAACTCACATCTCGTATCTGCCTCTGTCTACCCACACTCGGCCATGCCGAGCCGCCTTACAGTGAAGAACTTCATGCGATATCAAGCATAATAAGGTTCACCTGCTCCTTTCACTGTTCGAATTTCTCTGACACATAAGCATCTCTAATCTGGTGTCATGAAAGCCCGGCTTCCGTCGGTAACCAGCCTCTGCAGGATCCTCGTGGCGCGGATCAACTCCGACCGTTCCACGGCGCGCAGATCCCGATGGTGGACATGCAGCAAACGCACAACGTAATAACCAACCAGGTTGCAGGGACTTTCTTAAGCTCGTACCAAGACCTCGAGTCTGTGGATATCTTGCGTTTATGATGCACTACTTCGATGCTTCTCGTTTATGTTATCCTTGACTGCGTTTGGGCCGGAGCTAGGCCAAGAGGACCACAAGATAAGATGGAAACTAGCTCAACTACACTCATCGCTGATAAGTCTCGGGCTCTCCTCCCGTTCAAATCTCGTTTCGAGACTTTCTCTTCGTATTTCCCGACATCACTTCTTCCAGCTGAAGCCTCAAAGTGACTAAAGCGTTTTGAGTCAATCAATCTATCAAGGAGACCTAAAGAATAGTTACAGAGATATCCTGGCTATTTAATCCCTATCTATCAACAAAACCATCACGATCTATAAACGGATCTAAAGCGAATCTACTACGCCACGTATCACCACCACATATATACTATTTTGGTTAACAGCAAGCGCTTAACACCACAAACTATATACTGCACATCTCAACACCCCCCACAATGTCGCCAGCACTCACCATCTCCAACCTGCCCCACACACCCTCCATCACAGGCCTCAAGTCCCTCCCAACCGACCTCACCGCAACCGCCTCTTCCGTATCTCCAACACCATCTCCATCTCCCGAAGCCTGCAACAAGTTACCATGCGCGGCAAAAGGACCCCATCAGCACCCGAATGCCTTCGAGAAGCTGATCCAGGATATTACCGATATTTTGGGCCCTACTTCAGGACTCACGACTGAGGGTGTCGACCTTGAGGGGTTGACGAGACTCATGAGCGAATACCATTCCAACCCAGAGGACTGGGACCACCTCGCTATGCCTGACCTCAGCCGGGGCTACACACGCAACCTTGTCGGGACCGGGAACGGGAAATACAACCTCCTCCTCCTCGTGTGGTCGCCTGACAAGGGGTCCATGATCCACGACCATGCGGACGCCCACTGCCTGATGCGCATCCTGAAGGGCTCATTGACCGAATCCCGCTACACCCTAGGCGACTTCTGTCCCGATGGAGAAACCATGGAGATCGGACCCATCGGGCGCCCAATCCCTAAACTCATCAGACGCACCGTGTACGCCGAGGGACAAACGACGTATATGTCCGACGACCTCGGGATGCACAAAATCAGCAACGAGCAGAGCGATATCGCTGTTTCGCTACACCTCTACACACCGCCGAATGCGGCGAGGGAGGGGTGTAATGTTTTTTGCGGGCGCACAGGCCGCAAAAGCCATGTGGAGCAGAATAATTATTATAGTGTTATGGGTGTTAGGTCGAAGTAAACCTCAGGGACGCAATGGAAAAGCAAAGGCACGCTGACGAGAACATGAGATGAGAGTCCACATAGGCGGAGGGTGGAGTTTTGTATTCAGCTCAACGGGATATCGAGAGGTCTTTGGTACAGCGGAGTTTTGGATACGAAAACGTGGAGGCACATTTCATTGGTTGATAGTATAATGAATGATGATCTGGATATACAGAAATTGGAAATGGCATTCTCTTCAAAAAGGACACATTGTCTTAGTCGCCTGGCAGCCGTATCGAAGCTCAGGATCGGGCAAAGATGGCAGGGTCTTGATACAGGTGGATAAAGCGCTCGATTGCACATGGTCAAATATGACCTGGTAGGGCTGTCGCCATGGAAAGCTGATTTGAAAAATACAGACAGAACTTCACGTCACATTGGCATATACGTTTTCGTTCAAAAACACAAGCTAAGCATCAAGCATGGCACACGATGGTCAAATACGAGTATCAATAATCGAGGTCATGAGTTTGTAATTGGCTTGATATGCAAAGCTATTTCTAGCTACCGTGAGCTATCTCAGTTAAGAGCAACCACACGATCTTAACGGCATTCCGTTCCCGGGTTATATCCTTTCATCGCTTAGATGCACATGCTCACAAACTCCAGGCGCCCTTGATCAAGAAGGAATCCTCTAGTAGAAGAAACCAATGATCTTTCCGGCAACGTGCTTGCGGCGGGCCTCCTCGTGGTCCATGATACCAGCGGAGGTGGTGAGGACGATGAAACCGAACTGACGGGCTGGGAGGAGCTTGACAACCCACTTCTCGAGGTCGTTGAGCTGGACGTTGTAGCGTGGGGAGATGACACCGGTCTTGTTGAGGCGGCCGTTAAGCTGGACGACGATCTTGCCGGAGCGGTGGTCATCGATCTCCTCGAACTCGCCGATGTAACCTGGTTACAATGTCAGTATGTCTCGAGAATTTAAAAGTTATAAGCTTATAATAGAAGCATGAAACGTGTAAGATCCCCGCATGATAATTTATCGCCCACTTAAAGCTCTATGGTCGTAGAAATCGTAACCGTCAAGTAGTTATCAGGGCGAAGGAAAGGAGTGTAGAAAAGTGATTGTGACATACCGTGCTTCTGCATGACGGACAGGAACTTGACGATGACCTTGGAGGAAGGACGGATCAGAACCTGGCGCTTGCCAGCCTTCTCGGCGTTGTTGATGGCGTTAAGCGCATCGTTGAGGACGGAGGTCTTGACCATTTTGGCGGTTTGGAGATTCTCGGTTCGTGAGTTGGAAAGGAGGTATCTGTTGGCGAGGCGGAATGTTAGCCTTCTGAGGCCATCAAGCATGGAAGAGTGCCCTCATGACGAGCACGCAGGGTTCTTCAGCTCGTTGTCGACGAGGAGAGAAGCGTATCGGCGTCTTCAAACAGCGGCCAAATACGTCTTGAGCGCAAAGGCAGCCAGAATGAGTGGACTACCGATTGCTTCCTCCGGCCCGATCATGAAGTACTTTTTTGTATTTTTTCGAATATAACCATAACGTCGTCGCCGACGATTAATCTGGTATTTTCACGGTGTTTACATACCTCGTTGATTGGAATTAACCGTTTGTCGTTGGGCACGAACAAAACCGAAAAGTTCGCGGTCGAGAATTTGACTTCGGCCGGTTGTGTGGGAACTCGCGCTAAGCCCGTCCTAGCGGGGAACGCTAAGCGAGCAGGGCACGCACTTCTTGGACGTCGAACATCGCGAGTCTGAAGAATTTCACGAAGCAACTTCGAGGATCTTTCGACATCAGCCCCGCAAAACCATACAAAATGGTATGTACCGCTCTATACTCCTGGTCGCATTATACCTTAATGAGAGGTTCAGCGACAACAATGCGCAATCAATCGCGTTGACAGCCGTGCAATGCGACACTGAAAAAACCTAAAATAGCGACGGAAACTAACTCCAAATAACAGTCGGACGTAGAAGAGCAAAACCCAACCGTCGAGGTTCAGGATGAGGTCGAGGTCTCTGGAGAGGAGGCTCCAAAGGGACAGATGTCCGTCCTTGATGCCCTTAAGGGTGTCCTCAAGCTTGCCTTGATGCACGATGGTCTTGCCCGTGGTCTCCGTGAGGCATCCAAGGCTCTCGACCGTCGCCAGGCACACATGTGTGTCCTCAACGAGGCCTGCGAGGAGGAGGCTTACAAGAAGCTCGTCATCGCTCTCTGCTCCGAGCACAAGATCCCTCTCATCAAGGTTCCAGACGGAAAGCAGCTCGGCGAGTGGGCCGGTCTTTGTACGTTCGCACAAATTTACGTTGGCTCTTTTGCAACAACTGCTAACATTGTTTTCAGGCGTTCTCGACCGTGAGGGTAACGCCCGCAAGGTCGTCAACTGCTCTTGCGTCGTTGTCAAGGATTGGGGTGAGGAGTCCCAGGAGCGCTCCATCCTCCTCAACTACTTCCAGACCGAGCAATAAGTGCCCAATTCCTTGGAGTCCGGCGGGGATTTAAGTGGACATGTAGACACGCATGCCTAGACTTCTCTGATGTTCTCTGAGCTAGATGCATTTACGGTGGAATAGAATTGGAAGGAAACGCCCTAACTTTTCGAGGATTTCTGCTACCTGTGTGATACTTGCTCGTTTGTGACAATGTGCATGTCTTGCCATCCGATGAAACTTGATTGCCAGATCTTTAATAGCGACGCTGGTGGTTTCGAATGGACAAGTACACACTTGCGCCTAGTACTGTAGTGGAGCGATCGATTCATGACATTCAAGTGTCAATGTAATTTTGCTGCCGGCACGCTCGGGCTTGGCATGTTCGTATGACATGGTCAGAAGCTCCACTCGGGCTGAACTTGTGAAAACAACGCAAAATAAGAATAAGCTTTTGAAGTGCACATTCGACTGGTATGGCAATGGCCACTTGTCCCAAGAGCTTTGCATCTAGATCGACCACTTGACGGCCTTCCGTCCGAACTCGTGATGATACGTAAGAGTGACTCAATATCACCAGCGCCCAGCCTTGCTGACACAGCACCAAGATAAGGATAAACAGGGCACGTCGTCACCGACGTAGCTCAGCCTTACTGTCAAAACAAACCTCGAGCATACCCCGCAGTGCAGCTGAAACAATAAAATCATAAGCACATAACAAGGCCGCAAAGATGCCTATCATTCAAACCGTGAGTCGCAAGCTTGCACTGCTCCTGATACAGCTTTCTCAGTTAGATTAAAATCACTAACGAAGTCACAGCCTTCAAACCAGATCAAGCTCACGAACATCTCCCTCGTGCGCCTCAAGAAAGGAAAGAAGCGTTTCGAAATCGCCTGCTACAAAAACAAGGTCCTCGAATGGCGCAACGGTCAAGAAAAGAACATCGACGAAGTACTCCAAATCCCAAACGTCTTCGTCAATGTATCTAAAGGCGAGACGGCAAAGAAAGAGGACCTTGCAAAGGCCTTTGGAAAGGATGTGAAGCAGCAGGACATCATTCTCGAAATCTTGAATAAGGGGGAACTACAGGTGGGAGAGAAGGAGAGACAGGTGCAGCTGGAGCAGCTGGGGAAGGAAGTCGTGTCTATCGTGGCGGGGAAGCTGGTCGATCCGAAGACGAAGAGGGTGTATACGACGGGGATGATTGAGAAGGCGTTGGATATGTTGACGAAGCAGAATGCGGAGGAGAAGGAAAAGGCGGGGAAAGGAGAGGGTGAGGAGCAGGCGAAGAGACTACCATCATGGACTGGAGTCAGTGTCAATAAGGATGCGAAGTCGCAAGCGCTTATTGCGATGAAGGCGCTCGTTGCGAGGCAACCGATTCCGATAGAGAGGGCCAGAATGAGACTGCGTATCGTGTGCCCAGTCAAGGAGTCGAAACACGTTGTTAAGATCCAGGGAGAGGGAGATGCGCCACAGGAGAAGGTTATGATTAAGGATAAAATCTTGAGCTGGGTGGAGCAGGTTGAAAGGAATGAGGTTGAAGGAAGTGACTGGGAAGTCGTTGGTTTCGTGGAACCAGGAGCATACAAGCTGCTCGGCGACTTCATTGGCACACATACCAAGGGTGCTGGCAGAGTGGAGGTGATGGATATGGCTGTGGTCCATGAGGATTGAGGTGATAGTAGTAAGATAGGAGGATGAATATACCCATGAAAGTTTTTTACCAAGCTGAAATGACCCGTCGGCACCGGATGTCGCCAAGTCAGTGGATCATGTTAGGTTTCGAGAACCGCCGTGAGGCGGACATGAGACAAATAGAGATTGTGCTTGGTGGCCAAATTAATGTCGTATATGCTGTGCCGCTGGACGAGCTGACGAAGGTCGTAGCAGAGACGCGGAATCCGCAATGGCCGCATGGCGGATCACATAGCTGGTGAGTACGGAGGGAAATACGTTTACATGCGCAGAGACGACTCGCTGACAGCACTTACCACATCGCATAAAGAGCCGAAATCGCAATGTTAAGAGTCTCGGCTGTAGCCAATATCCGTCGTCTGCTTTCACAGTGCTTCTATCATAGTGAAACAGCAAAAATGAACGCCGGAGTCCTCCCTGAAGTTGCACGTTCCTCTGCTAGAGCACGAATGCTTTAATACAGTTGTCCACGTTGTAAGCCGCCCTCGAGGACGACGTGAGCAGATGGCAAGTTATTTACACGACCACCGGGTCCTTGGGCCGCTCACAATACGGTTTCAAGTACCGTTTTTCTATTTAGCCAATTTGTGCCTAGTTTTGCAAAATTTTCACGAACAACCGCATCCTTTGGCGTATCTTCTTACCAAAAGTATCACGACCTTCCACTTTAAGCTTGGCCACGTGATGACACTTTCCAATGGTTACGTCACCTTCCCGCTCGTAACCCGTCTGGTTCAGTTGCTATCGTAGCGCTATCTGCCGCTTCCACCCTGTGCCAGCGCCAACGGAGGCGAACTTCCCGGGTTACTCCAACTTCCCCATCTTCAACCGGTTAACCATCAACACCAAACATCGATACGGAAACAACTGCATCAATAATAATCATGAAGTTGCTCACTACCGCCGCCCTCATCGGCGCAACGGCAGCTGCTGTGGCACCACAGCAGTTCGTTCTCCAGAATCCTCTCAAGTTCAAGTCGCCGGACGCAACCGGCCACGAGTCGTCTTGGAGCAACGTCCTTGGTCCGCTCGCCGATGGATTCAACAAGATGGGCTCTGAGGCCAAGGCCGTCTGGGATGAAGTCTCCATGATGTTCCCAGAGCAGATGAGCGAGGCCAGCTTCCTCTCGAAGCCAAAGCCATCGACCCGTCGCCCAGATAGCCACTGGGACTACATCGTCAAGGGCAAGGATGTCCAGGCCATGACTATCATGGAGGACGGCAAGAATGTCAAGGCGATCGATGGCCATCTCGAGGATTACCATTTGAGGGCCAAGAAGGTCGACACAAGCAAGTTGGGCATCGACCCAGGTGTCAAGCAGTACAGTGGTTACCTCGATGACAATGCTAACGACAAGCATCTCTTCTACTGTAAGAACTCTACCAAAACTGATTGGGAAGCAGTTTCTGACTTTTACAGGGTTCTTCGAGTCTCGCAACGACCCAAAGAACGACCCAGTCGTCCTCTGGCTCAACGGTGGCCCAGGCTGCTCTTCCCTCACTGGTATGTTCATCGAGCTCGGCCCAGCCACCCTCGACAAGAAGCTCAAGATCCACAACAACCCATACTCGTGGAACAACAACGCCTCCGTCATCTTCCTCGACCAACCAGTTAATGTCGGCTACTCCTACTCTGGATCCAGCGTCTCCAACACCGTTGCAGCGGGCAAGGACGTCTACGCCCTTCTGACCCTCTTCTTCCAGCAGTTCCCAGAGTACTCCGAGCAGGATTTCCACATTGCCGGAGAGTCCTACGCTGGCCACTACATTCCAGTCTTCACCTCTGAGATCCTTGCCCACAAGAAGCGCAACATCAACCTCAAGTCCGTCCTCATCGGTAACGGCTTGACCGATCCACTTACCCAGTACAACTACTACCGCCCAATGGCCTGCGGTGACGGTGGCTACCCAGCTGTCCTCGACGAGTCCGAGTGCCGCGCCATGGACAACGCCCTCCCACGCTGCGAGTCCCTGATCGAGCAGTGCTACAAGTCCGAGTCCATCTGGTCCTGCGTCCCAGCCTCCATCTACTGCAACAACGCCATGATTGGCCCATACCAGCGCACCGGCCAGAACGTCTATGATGTCCGTGGCAAGTGCGAGGACGACAACAATCTCTGCTACCCAGCTCTTGGATGGGTTGCCGAGTACCTCAACAAGAAAGAGGTTATGGAGACCCTTGGTGTTGAGGTGTCGTCTTACGACTCTTGCAACTTTGACATCAACCGCAACTTCCTCTTCCAGGGTGACTGGATGCAGCCTTTCCACCGTCTTGTGCCAGCTATCCTTGAGCAGATCCCAGTCTTGATTTATGCTGGTGATGCTGATTTCATTTGCAACTGGCTCGGTAACGAGGCCTGGTCTAATGCTTTGGAGTGGAAGGAGGGCAAGGAGTTCAGAAAGGCTCCAGTTGCTAAGCTCGAGATGGGCAAGAAGCAGACTGGTACCTTCAAGAGCCATGGAAACTTCACCTTCATGAGAGTTTTCGGTGCTGGACACATGGTCCCTATGGATCAGCCAGAGGCTTCGTTGGACTGGTTCAACAGATGGCTTGGTGGTGAGTGGTTCAACTAGATGTTGTGAGTGCGGATGTGAGATTGAGAGATACGATGTGTCAGATTAAATTATAGCGTTTGATTACTATTGTAGATAGCTACAATACAGCGAGTTTGTTCGCACCCTCTCCCAAGATGGTATTGCGTACGAGAGGGTCTATATTTTTGGAACACTAACCGATTTATCTACGTTGTTTACCTGACCTCCGACTGACCAAGCCCGCCGTGAGTGGTCGCCTTGGGACGTGGAACTGTCCAATCCACCATCTTTATCACCAACCGGTTTATTTCGTACTTATTAAACCTTCAACTTCTTCTCAGCGCAAAGGTCGTAGCCTCGTCCGCCCACACCGATGTTCAGGCACCATTCGTGGCTGGAACACCATCGCTCAGCTCGTGCGACTCCAAGAGTTACTTCTTGACTATCCGGCGGCTAAGCCACCACCAACGGCAGGCTCTGAGTTTCTAACTCGGGAAAGCCTGCTAGCAGTAAGACAAATATTTCATCTATCTATTTTTGTATCGTTGTAACAGCAGTAGTGGTATTGCACTTTGGTTAATTATCATCCATTGAGTTCTACCTCCGGCAACACGCACAATCGTCAAAGGCTGATTGCAGCAGCCTACTGGCAGAATGTCCACTTTTTGGGTGGCTGCCCTTCTCTTCTCCGTTGCTTCTGGACTTCTACTGCGAGACGCGATTTCCGAAAACACCATACGTAGCATCATCGGTCGGATGCCCGTCTGCGCACCACCCTGTTTACACGACGCCATTGTTAATATCCCGACCTGTACAGACTGGGGGTACTCCTGCACTGAGGAGTCAAAACAGCATTTGCTGTCCGCCCAGCCGTGCTTTGAGAATACTTGCGAAGAAGCGAGGATTCCAGGTAGAGTGAACCTACGTTGTGTGCGGATCTGTTAGGCATATACTGATCGTCGTAGACATTGGAAGTAGTCTAGCCAGTCAGTATATGCACGGTGTATAACAGCAACACGTCCACTGATTCCAGAGACTTGGCCTATGTTTTTCCATCCTGCGTGGGAGGTGCATGGAACTTGATACCCCTTACTGTCCGCCGTCCAATTTAGCAAGAGTATGATCCCCATAATCAGGATGGCTGCCTCAGCGCGCTACCCAACTTCGCATCCCCTGCTCAAACTTCTGCGGATTGCGCATGTGTGCGCTTCCTTTTCTCTTATAGTCATCCTCCTTTTACCCATCTCCCATTTCAGCCTTAGCGAACTCCTTTTCCACTCCTCCTCTTTCTCTTGCATTTTGATGTCTGTATTCCGCTTGGCGTGGTCGAGCTGTATCTGGGCAGATTGCCTGGATGCAGCTAGTTCGAGTTTGGGTGTTTGCTTTTGTCTGGCGAGCTCAGGATCTGCAGCGCACTTTTGGCCTTTAGGATCATGTCCAGGTTTGTCTGCACAACTCTAAGATCCGACTTCACACTCCTACAGCAATCCGGGTCGATCTGAAGCCATGCTTTTGTGGTGTTAGCGAAGCTTATGTATGGGGGAGCCTTGTGTCGTTTGAAATTGATCGCGTTCTTGGCGCAAATCTGCTTGTGCAGCCTATAGAGGTCTGGTGACCACTGACTCAGAGTTGGTCATTTCTTCTAAACTGGTTTTCTCTGCCGACTTCGCTTCAAGCTTATTTGTCCTTGCCTTCAGCTTCGCATATGCGTTGGTAGCTGGCATTTAGCGTCGAGGTATATGATACCAATTGACGGCGGGCGTTAAGTTCGCTCGTCATGATTCGATTTCTTCGTGTTTTATGCACAGTGATTAGAGGCATTTAAATGAGGAAGATTTAAATGCCTCCCCTTTCCTGAAGAAAGGTTGGCCAAAAACGAAATTTAGGATTCTTCGTCGACCCAGAGGACCAGAGACCTAGAAATTGCATATGTTGAACGGTTCTTTGCAAAGCAGACAAATTCAGGTGTCGAGTACCATCTGAACGTGTCTCTTATCCTCATAGCTGTTGGTAAGAGTTGTAAGCGTTGACAACAGCAGTGCAACTACTACCGACAAGGTATTTCCCACACTGCCCGGCATCATAAATCCCAGCCTTTGCCCGAAAATGCTGCTAAAATACATTTCCGGCACTAAGTAGACCTTTTTCGAGAAGCAAGTCATTCAGGAGATTTGAGCCGATTCGGTTGTTGGGAAAGAAAAATCCATGGGAGGCTCCGATTGTTATACAGAAAGACCTCGAGTGTTGGTCCTATAGCCGACAACTAAATGGCAAATATGCAAGAATAGAAGGAGGACGTCAGGAGATGGTGGAATTAGTTAAGACGTTTTCTCGAGGCATCATAAAGATTACGAAAGCACACAAGCCACCCCAACCGATTAGCCCACTGCTCTTGTCCACCATCTAGATTTCTCCTGATCGTCCGACTTGTACGAGTCGATCTTGATACTCATTAATATAGTCTTGTACGACTATCACACTACTTTGCCGCAGCCCGTCCCGCCATGCGTGCTCGCCAAGCCTCCTCCTCCCTCCTCCTCTCCACCTGATCAAGGAACTCTTTCTGTGCAATCTCAGCCCCCTTACTCTTCCCCGCAACCGCCAACTCATCTTTAAGCCCTTCCTTATCAACGTATCCCGCCCAATCCATCTTGGATTTCTCGACTACGTTGATCTTCTTCCCCTTGTCCTCTTTGGTGTGTATGAGGGTGAGGCGTTCGCGTATTGTCCCGACTCCCAACTTCAGGTCCTCGCGAGGCGGTAATGGGGCGGCGGGGATGGGCTCAAACATACTTCTCCGCGCAAGCTTCAACTTTCTTTTCCGCGCCTTGATGCCGTCCTCCCCGGCAGCTGGCGGAGGAGCTGGGGCGGATTGAGGTTTACCAGCAAGATACAGCCTCGCCTCCGCACTATCCCTCGGAACGACCTTTGTTTCCGTATGTGTCTTCCCCGCAAACTGGTATGTACGATGTATTGTGACCGTATCATCCTCCGCCGCCGGATTCCTAACCTCCTTCAACGTACTCGCCGCCTTCGCTTCATCCCTCCCTACCGCCCTTCCCCCTTCCGCCGGCTCCCCATCCGCCGTTACCAAAGGTGCAGGTATCGAGTCCCGCTTCAGCGTCGAGCCAGCAAGCATACTCTTCCACAGCGCATCGACATCCACCGTGCTCCCCTCCACCGTTGCTCGCGGCCCACGTTTGATCTCCTCCTCAACTAACGCAGCTTGTCGGCGCGTCTTAACGAAGCCTCCCTCCCCTCCTTCATCCTCTGATATCTGTTCACCGCGTTTTGCGCGCTTACGAGCTTTCTTTGCACCGCGGGAGATAATTGTTTCATCTCCACTGTTGTTGTAGCCCAGATCTTCCGCCTCCTCTCCGTGCTTGTCTGATTTAGGTTGCCGTTTCCTTTTCCGTGGTCTGGCCACAGGTTTTATGCCAGTTCCCAGGGACGAATCTTCAGAATCGCTCTCTCCACTTGCGGATTTCCCAGCGTCTGCGGATATAGGCTGGTTGGGGTTAAAGTCCTCATCCTCCTCCTCATCATAATCGTCCTCCAGCAGCGGATCGTCTTGTATCGGTTGTGGCTGTGCCATCGTCGCCATCTTTCTTCGCCGCGACACTGGTTGCAGGTTGTGCGCACGCTGAGTCTGGCCGTAATAAACGTCTTGACTTGTCTTCGGAGATGTGAGACAGTGCGTGGATAGTGATACGTCAGTCGTTATTCGTTATTCGTTATTTGTTGTTTGTTGTTTGTTGTTTGTTGTTTGTTGTTCGTGATGTGAATTGCGAGTTAGCCCATCAGGCTGACGCGACGGCACAAAAGTTCACAAGGCTGAACTTCAATCTTCACGAGGCTGCCGTCTCTTTATCTGATCAGAGAATCAGCGTACATAATCAGGGGAATACAAAATCCCATTCCCATGCCCATGCACATCATCGCACCCGTCATTTTATCTCTCGTTTCGAAGCTCAAGCTCCTGTGGGTTTACCGTGTGCTTTCGTGGATAGAGAACCGTAAGTCGGAATATGGGGTGGATATAGTCCGTAAATAACCTCAAAGTGGGCGCTGCGGCGGCAAAGTGGAACGGCAGCGACAAGGTGGAGACGAGCAAGAGGCAGGAAAGCGGGTTTATGGCGCGATAGGCTGATATATTTCCATACTCGTCAACTACTCTACTGATTTACATCCGTTATTGCTGAAAAAAGAGGACGATTCTATGGAGAGATGCAGGAATGGCACGTCGGGATAAATCTGGAGGATAATCGCGTAGTGAAAATAGAGGTTAAGTGCTGCCCGGCTGGGTAGATATTCGGAACATGGTTCAGAGAAATGACCGAGCTGCACAGAGGGGGGGGCGAGTTTAGCGACGGTTTGACGGTAAAGCAGCGTGGAGACTTGGGATCATCTCTGAGGTTGCGGAGAGTCGAAGATTAAAGGTGGAGTGCTGGTCTCCAGTTCTCGCTTCTGAGAAGTCGGCATGAGTGCTTGTCGCTTGCGGGATGCGGATGGGACGAAACGGCGTGCCGGACGAGTATTGTGGGAGAAGGATGTACCGGCTGCGGACGAGAACGACTTTGAGGCTGGGATACGAGGTGAGAGACTTGGTTACGTGGCAGTGAGTTTCTAGTTGGAAGTACTCCTTACGTTGAATTCGTACCGAGGTAGGATTAGTCGATCACCGATTCGTGTCTCATAACCTCCGTCTGCGTGCGTGATGTTGTGCACGAGGTTATGAGTACGAGAACTACTCTAGCGCTGTACAGAGAAATCCAGTACTTTATGACGCAGCAATGGTGAAGGAGGCTGGTTGCGTGGTGAATGACTACTGCCAGAAGCGAGCCAGAAGCGAGCCTGAAGCCTGCAAGAAGTTCTCGCTGCTATTGCGGAAGCTGCAAGATGCAGCGATGAGAGCAGCGATTATCCCAATGTAAAACACAACAAGCTCCCTCAAATCTCTCGCCGCCGGGTCGTGGGTTACGAACAACGACAATTCCACGATCGTCGGCAACAGCGGAGAACAGAAATGTGCTCCCATGGTGGTTGCGGACTGCTGGTGGCAGAACACCAGACGCCAAGAAGTGCTTCATGAATTGCAGGCTGACGGTTGCGCAAAAGCCGATGAGATCTGGGGATAGACTTAGCCGCAATCTGTTTGTACCACCATGTACATTTCATGGCCTGAGGGCATAGAAAGTGCGTTTCAGAAGTAGATTTTTTGGTGATTGATCGGAATATGGGACGGGGTAAATAGGATTTTGCTGCCAAAGGCCTGGTGGCGGATATTAAAGGGACACCATATCAACCGTTGTGTGGATAGGTTTCAGGATGAGAGAAAGATGAGAAGTGGCATGGGGACGTTGGGAATTGAAGGTTAGCCGCGCTGTAGTACGTACGTACATACTGTACTCCGTACGAGCCGTGCTCGCTGCGCGCGCATGAAAGAAAAAGTCGGAGGTTGGAAAAGTGCCGCACGAAGCAGGAATCTGTGGTCAATTATGTGCATTTGGGGTGCAGAGTGCCATGCCGTCAATCGAGATGGTGATGGAGGGGTATGAAGCCGGGTATGGAAATAATTCATAGGTTTTGCTTGGGGCCTTCATGACATGCCCGAATGGGCACGTGTTCCGCGAGAGGGTGTCTCCATACGGACATAGAGCCATGTGTGCGGCATGAATGCGGAAGAGGCGTGGGAGGAGGATGAACGTGGTGGGGAAGTGACCTTGGACGATATCTGCGCCAATGGGCCTGGAGGCGGAATGGCCGGAGGATCCAAGGAACGAGATTCACTCCACGATGTATTGGTGTGAGGAGTGGTGTTGTTGGCTTTGAAAGAAAAGAAGTGCTTGGAAGAATGCTGTAACCGTCGTGCTGTCTCGGCGTCTGCCCCGGAAGTGAGCGTTGCCGTTGTGCTGTCTCGGCGTCTGCCCCGGAAGTGAGCGTTGCCGTTGTGCTGTCTCATGGTCGTCATCGAAGCGAGACATGTTGGCGCCAGACATATAAACAGAGATTGAGTGGACGGCAACAATTTTATTTCGTGCAGTGGTTCAGCCAAGATGAAGTCCAAGCTTCTGAAAGTGGCTGCATAACCGCTGGACTAAGGCATCAAAGCCTCGATGGCGACCCAAAAGGGAAATAATGAAGACTGAGTTAACGAGATGTTTGTTCGACGCGCAAGGCCGAAATTTGAACCACCAAGGTGTCAAGATGTCAAGGACCCAAGACAAGACCAACAAGAGCTAACAACATGGCAATAATAGGAAATCGATTTATTTGTAGCACATACCAGAGGATGTCACCCCTGCCACTTTCCGACGTCAACATCGTCGCCGTCACCGGCGCTTCCTTGTCGTCGGCGAGTTTGGGTGTCGCTGACGCTACAATACGCTACGCTACCCTACGCTACGCTGACAAGCTCGGTGATAACCTATTGCCTGTTATTTAGTGCTTAATGCGGCGTGTCATGGTCCATCTCCCCCCCAGAAGTGGAAATACTTGAGGCTTCGTGTGCTGCAAGTTCCATGTTGGTGAAGCTTTTCAAAGCAATGTCAGCCAATTATGGCGTCTCAACGGGGATGCAAGCTAAATCAAAACGGTCGCCATTCCCTACTCGTGCTGCGGATTGTGGAAGAGCTACAATGCTCGTGGAGTGGTAGCCTTGTCCGGACAATTCAACTGACAGTTGACACGGTCTGTCTGTGGAATGATGCCAACCAGTTGACACAGCGTACCTGACGTCCCTGAGCGGGAGGTGTGGTGCCCTGAACACAGTAGTGTTAGCGTGCCAAACCGTCCAGTAACACCCGTCCAAGCTTATTGTCAGACCCGTTCCCCCCGTCAACGTGCCGTAAAAGTAGCTTGGCACAACCCGCAGACGGACCCTCCTGTCCGCCGTACACGTACCCAACCAGGACTCTCTGCCGCTGGCACGTCCTGGTACTGCGGTTAATCCTGTGATCCTTTGTGTGCCTGTGCCTGAAGCGCAAACATTCCATTTCTGACAGCAACCTCACGCCTTATCGCCATCGTCGTCGTCGGCCCGTCTCCTCTCTCACCACGACTCTATCTTCCCAACTCCTCACATCCAAACCTCACACCTCCCGCCTAACGACTTCTCTTCGACTCTCCGCCTGTCTTTATTTTGACCTTTGGTTTCCCCTTCAATCGCCAACCCTTCATTCCAACCCATATTCTCCATTCGTTCTTCCGCATTCTCCTGTTCTTCTTCCTCGACTTCTGTCCGACCCTCAACCTCAACATACAGCCCTTTTTAAGAGCTCCTACGGTCGTTAAACAGCGCACGCGGCAATCATAGCATTGGGCTGTGGTTGTTTCAGAACTGCACAGTCAGCCAATAAAGGAGGACTCCCAAAGGCTGAAAATCAACAACAACCGACGGTGCTGGAAACTCTAGCCTGGAAACACGAGCAGGCTCCTCGGCGGCAATCATTTTCCATCCGCAACCTACCTTCTCTGTGCAATTTGAGCATTACGAATACAATATAATACCTTCCGCTTGCGTCTGAGATTTCAATTCAAAGGTTCGTGCCTTTCGCTCTTGGCCTTGTTCCTGGCGCGTTTTATTTAGCGGAGCTGGCCTGAGCCGGCCTCGTACTACGCTGGTGCTTGACCTCAGCACAACAACGAAACACAGCATAGCACCTGCTAACATTTTCACTCAGATAGTCCGTCGTTACCGACCCTCGTTTTTAAAACTTCGACTAGTTCGGCCCACGAATATAAAGTCGATAAACCTACATAACCGACAAAGCTGACTGTCTACCTGGGCCAGCTATCCCCTGAAGCTTACAAGCTCAGCATGGCCGCACTTGTTCAATCTTTTCCACAACCGACAAGTAGCGCCACCATGCTCCAGACGCGTCCATCTTCAGCCTCTGGTATTCTTCAAAGCACATCTGCCAACCAGCAATACACCAGCCAACCATCGAGAGGCATTCATCGCAACAGCTACCATGGTATGACGGCCAGTGCCGGATCAAACATCTATCGTGGCCAAAATGGCACCTCGCCGATACAACCATATGGCTTCCAGAGTACGCCGAATATGAATGGATATCGCCAGCAGGCACCACACCTTCGTCAGGACCAGAGAACTATCTCGGCTCCGGCCAATCCGTACGCCCAGGGTAGCCATCCGACCGGCCAACGTCACTCTCGTTATCCAGCTTCCGCCTCCGTCTCTACAACCACATCCTCGTCGTCGTCCGACATGTCCGCACCTAACTCTGCTGTTGATGGGTCTGAGGCTCGCATCTCCGCAGTCATACCTACTGGTCCCACCAAACCAGTTCCAGAGCGTTACCGCCGTGGGAACCGCAGTGCTAGTGCTGGACTGCTGTCTGGACAAACCGCACCGGTTCGGTCCGGATGGGATGTCCTGCCATCTCAACAGCTGCAACAGCAACAGCAGCATATTGATCAAGCGGCACAGCAAGCAGCACAACAGTTGGGGAACAGCTTCGATAGGCTTTCATTCAGCTCACCGGTTTTGTCACAGAATTTCAGCTCCGGAAATGTTCAGCATAGCGGTACTAGGGCAATGGACGACATGTATGTGCGTAAGCCAGATCAAGGAGACATGAGAAACCGCCGCCGCAGCATTCATGCCGTCGGTGGAAATTATTTCGATGACAACCAGATGGTTCAGAACGGACAGCCAGGTTACGCCCAGCAGATCGCCCACAACCAGCATCCTTTGAGAAGCTCTCCTGTCAACCACGCATTCACATCTCTAGAAAAGGTCGACAAACATGATAGTCAGTCAAGTCGTAATCGTGCAGCTTCCGTAAGTTTTCCCAGGCTCGTGCCATGACCCCGCCGAGTCCGTACCTTGCTGGCCTCATTTATCCTGGCCAATCAGTGGCGTGACACTCCTTGCAGGGCAAAGTATGCTAACTGGACGTTGACAGGCCCCGAAGCGAGACACAAGCGTGACAGCCGCAGGAACTAGCAACCCCGCCTCCCCGACCGTTACCTCCGATGGCTCGATCCCACAAAACCAAAATAAGTTGGTGAATGTTCCCCCCCGTGGTTCATCTGCCGCCGATGCCATCAGACGTACCGCCAGTCCGCTATCCAAGCCGAACATGAACAACGGCCCAGCTGCGACCAAGGATTCCTTTGCGTCCGCTGTCAACGCTGCTCTCCAACCACCAAGCTCGAAGGCCGAGGTCCGTCCAGCTAGCCCAGCTGCTTCGAAGTTAGCACAATTGAACGATAAGGCTGGCAAGAAGCCATCTCGTCTCCGCAGAGCTTTCTCTTTTGGAAGTGCCGCTGAGCTCAGAAAGGCTTCCGGCGAGACCGGCACTTGTGCTGCTGCCGACAGAGCTCGTCTCCGCAAGGAGCAACACCAGGATGCATTCGACGCCGAGCAGGCACGCATTGCAAGGAAGCAGGAGGAGGGCGGTATTGGTGCCGGAATCTACAATGGACAAGGCAACTTCTTCTCCAGCTCCACCGACAACTTGTCCATCTCGTCGACTGCCTCTTCAGCCTCGATCATGATTCGCAAGATGGGTAAAGGCATGAAGAAGTCTACTCGTTCCCTGGTTGGCCTTTTCAGACCAAAGTCTGTCATCGGTGTTCCCTCTGCTGATTCACCAGTGCCACAAGCTGAGATCTCGATGGTAACAGTCGAGGCTGAGCGCCAGAGAGTGAATGTTACCGCCGTCAAATCCGACAATGGCGGAGGCACCGGCTTTCCAAAGCTCGAGAGGAATTCCATCGATGCCGCCAATGCTGTTAGACCATCTGCAAGCACCGAGGACTCCGGCAACTCCAGAAAGAGCATCGTTGGCGGTGAGGACGAGCGTGCCCATATCTTGGCAACGATGAAGAAGGGCATTCTTAAGCGTAAGTCCAGCTACCCATTTTCGACGGGACTCCTCTCACCACTCCCAGGCAACGGCACCGACTCTGGCAACTCGTCTCCTGTCGTCGGACCATCCGACGGCAAGTCGCCACACTTTGGTCTGCCGCCGATTCCACACGTCGACGACTCGCCTCAGTCGTCTGCCCCATCTACCCCAAAAGATGAGGGCGGACACAAGCGCAGCGAGTCGGTGACACTTAACGGCGAGGACTACTTCATGTCTGCTTTGAGGTTCTCTGGTGGAGTGTCCCAGAGTGTCCCAGTTCCAGTCACCAAGCGCAACATCTCGTGGAAGAACACTACCAATTATCATGACACATGGGCTAGCACGGAGTATGATCGTCGTGGGGAGATTGCTACCTGCAACCGCCTTACGCCGATGCTTGCTCAGCAGATTAAGGAGGAGCTTAACTCTTTCAAGATGGTGAGTAACACACAATCCAGATAAGTGGTTAATATGAACGAGGACTAATATTGTAGCAGGAGATGGAAGTCCACGAGACCTCCAAGATATATACGCACTTTTTCTAAGCACCACGATCATCAAAGACATGCCATCCATCTGAACTAGCGATAGCGCGTCATCGCATCCATCGCATCATTCACTGTTTTAGCGGCACAGCACAGCACAGCGTACCTGATTCATATTTTCTCTCTCACCAGCAAGTCCACAAAAGGCGTTTTAGAGCTACAGCAATTACAGTACATCGATTGAGAGCAAGCAAGTTATGGGCATTTATAGGGTGTTTGGGCGCTAAATTGACATTTGCTTTCGAGTTTTTGAGCGGCTTTTGATTGAGGCGAGCACCTGTGTTTTGAGGAGGGCTCATTTTAATCATGTCATCGTTGCCAGAAGGAGAGGGGAGAGGGGAGAGGGGAGAGGGGAGAACAAGGGACGAAAAGCGGAGGGGATTGGTGGGGCACTTGTATCTTGTAGAGAGGTTGACGTGGTTGCGGTGTTGCTTTGTCTTGGCATGCTTGCGCTGCACTTGGCTTTTGCTAGTTTACATAAACGAAGTGCATCTGCTTTTCGCTTTGCTTTGAGTTTTAGTGGAGGGAAGGTTAGATTGAGATTGTAGAGATGATACTGCGTAATAATGAGCGTGGTAGCAGATAGGGTGATGAGATGAGATATGGAGATACGAGACCCTCTTGTAACCATCTTTCGCACGCGGTTGTGCTGTTTGCCCAAAGTCGACATGCCAATCAGTGCTCTGCGGTACTTTTATGACTATAGGAAGGGTGCATACAATTGGCTCCCCGATAACCTACTAACTGGTTGTCGACTGTACTTCAAAGACTTTATCGTGTTACGTATAAGGGGAGGAGTTCATTCTGGATACGATTTGTGGATTTCTGTTCTGTAAGCGTGAAATTTGCGTCATCAGCCAGAACAAGAATGGCTTGGGGGGGTTTTATATTTCAAGCTGCGGGGGTGCGATCTGGCGTAGAGGAGGAATGAGATACTGCTATCAATGCTAGTTGCGATGGCGGAGGGCGAAGCGTCAGTATACTTGTGGATAGCCATTACCGTGGCACCTTACCAAGCAGAATCATGAACCGCTTCCTGGTGGAGGCACCATTTCAGGCATGGAACGACGTCGAAACTGAGATTTTGCCCAAAATAGACATCTAAATTATCTGTTATGCCGGGTAGGGTGTGAATTGAGGACTTATCAAGATATGGTTTGCACTTACCATACGTATATGGAGCATTGGTCTATGAAAGCGCTAGTTTTTGGAGGTATGATATCCGACTACACCGTACTACAGCTTAACTGGATGTTTGAAGACGGTAACGCTGGCGTGAAGGCAGGGGGGGTCCTTGCTTGATGGCAGACGATTTGGCGACGGCGGCCGCGGAACTGACAGCAAGCAGTACACCGCTCCTCGCCAACACTTATGCAGCTCACGGCTAGTATGTCTAGCACATAAACATCTGGGCGTGGGTAAACCAGGACGGCGGGCGGAACCCAGGGTCACATCAATCGGGAGTGTTGCCTAATTCTTTGCGTATCGAACTTTGGTTTTCGGGAGCCGTGGCGGGGGGATATAGACCACGAGTTTGGGTGTTGGACGTCTGACCGGTTACCATAATCATATTGGCTTGAAGCCGGGGCCCGAGATTGGGAATAACGAAGGTAGAACCGGGAGGAAGTATGAATAGCTGTGTGGAGCCGCAGGAGAGTATGGGAACAGCACGGAATAACATGGAGAGAAAAACGAGATCATGATCCGTGAGTGCCAACGGCCTTTGCCATGCACTCGAAGCCGATAGGAGAAGCCCGGAAAATATAAGTATCTTCTAACCTTATGAAACATCGGTAGGTGTATGATAGCAGACTTGTTGAGCTGCGCTGACAACATATTCTAATCGTTGACAGCAACTGCTATAGCAGGTACTGGGAAGGTGGCGTACATATCATTGACATGTGGGCAGCATTCGAAATACTATCAGGTCTGCGGATTACGTACTGAATACGGAATGGGGCTGCACTTCCACTTTGAAGACCGCCTCATATGTAGCATTCCAAATCTAACTTTGTGCATATTGGGAAGCTTTTGGAAGATTTAGTTGCGTTGCTTCCATAGCACCACAAAAGAAGAGTTAGAGCCAGCAAGCGCGCGGCATACATCAGGCTCTGATTAGGAGCGAGCAGGAGGAGGGACTTAAGAAGCTTCTTATATTGCATGCTAGCATAACTTTCGTCAAGAATCAACGCATCATCGTTGCAAGCTATAAATCAAAATGAAAGCCCGTCTGAGCAGTTCCAACTCATCTCCATCCTCATCCTCATTTCCTCCTTCCCTCTCAACCAGACCCTACTCCATTCCTCCCCCTCTCTTTTCAAGCCACACTCCCAGCCCACCACTTAGAAATAAGGCCGGCACTTATTTCCAGAGCAATACCCATTACAGCAGCTGCCCACGGACTGGCCATTGACATAACAATCGCTGTAATTGCTCACACAGCTCCCCTGGCACCTCACACCACGGATCGCCTGTGGAGGGCCGACAACGATGCCTTGCACGCCGTTGTTGAAGGCGGAGACGAGCGCGACTTGGCCGTCGGTGCTGAACTGGCAGTTGGCATAGGCGTTGTAGGAGGGCGTGTCTATGATGTTTATGTTGAGGTCGTTGTCTGTGTACGCGTACGTTAGTCGTTTTTCCCGGCGCTGTGCTTCCCCCACCGATCGTGTCCGTCATAACAACAGGTTGCCATGGAAGCGGATGGATATGGAGACGGGGGAGGGCCACTTGGCAATGGCGGTGGAAGGGAGACATACTGGTAGCGTAATACTGTCCATCGGCTGGAACGTCGAGGTCGTAGCTCGCAGGGCCACCGTGCATCACCATGTGCACGACTTGGATGGCGGGGCCGCGCTCTTCGATTGCGGCTGGAGCAGGGGCGGCGGAGACGGTGAGGGCTAAAATGACGGAGAGGGCGGCGGTGGTGAACTTCATGTTGAAGTTGGAACGTTGGCTTTGAGCTGAGTGGATGCTTGAAGTTGATGAAGGCTTATGATCTTATGGGAAACGGGAGCTTGTTGATGGTGGAGAAGAAGAAGATATGATAGAACGGGATGGAGGAGGTATTTATGGCTCTCTAGGAAGTGGTAAAGCTGGGTACGAGCCTGACGCGGAGATGCATTGCAAGGCTTGGCTGCAACTTTGATCTCAGCTCGCCAGCTTAGTCCAGCTCGTTCAAGCGAGATCTGAAGCCTGGTGATCTATTATTCATTGGGTGGAAAAGTAAATGTCTCGTGATGCTGCGTATGACAAGCCCGTATTAGAAGGCTTAGTATGCTTCTTCCAGGTGCGGTGATATTCTCTTCCAGGTCGGAGGAGTATCGTTTCCAATTACGCAGAGAAGAATACGGAGGAAGAAGGGATGATAGGTCGAAAAGCTAGCTTCGAGACCCGAAACGGAAATGTGGGAACGTTGGAATACGAAGGATATGCCGCGGAAGTTCCCTGAGTATTGTCGTCCCCGCATCGCACAAGGCTCGTATGGGATAGACGTGGTTGTGGTAGATACCTGGTGACGTTCTTGTGCTTTCTTCGATAGTACGAGGCCCACTTCTAGGTGTAATTCCTGGCGATGAAGTTCTCCGTGAAGGTTCAGAATTCTTAAGTTTAACTTCGTGTGATGCGGCCAATTTTCTCGGGGAGATATCTCGGGGCATGTGGGCTGAAAGGTAGTGCAGCTGCCCGTGAAGCTGGAGAGACATGAAAAGTGGTAGAAGGTGCATGAACAAGTGGTTGTGAGAACAAGCAAACGGAGAAAGCAAGAACTATTACCTTGGCGGGTTAAAAACTAAGAATAGCTCCCGTAAGGTGAGACATCGTGAGGTTTATGGCCGCCATCGCTGACAATGGCGTGTCTACGACATGTGCTTGGCTACAGGTACCGAGTGTACATATTGGGGTCCAAAACTGCGGGGTGAAAAGTGACAGCTAGCGTCTCTGCACCAGTGGAAAACTGCTTGAACATGCAGAGCCGGGGAAAGATCTGGGGTAGCTCTAGGAATAAAGACTGAGAAGGAGCTGTGAAGCTTCGTAGTATTCCTGTCAGCTGATTCAGACTCGTATCAACAGTTGATCGTCAGTAAGCAAACTCCATAGTCCTCAAGTGACTTCACCGTCGCATTGGCGAACATCGCCAAGAGTACTGATGACGGAACTTCATCGCCTTGCGGCACTGACAGCGAAGCTGGAGTATTTCGTTCTCCGCGCTTCCATAATGCCACTGAGGCTTCTTTCCAAGCAAGAATCTGAGTCAGATGATGATACCACAGTAGCACTTGCGAGCACGGCTTTCATCCTTTTTGGGTTCTTTTTGGCAGGGAAAATGAGCTGCCAACAGATGGTCTTCGGCCTATTGTGCACTGTAAGCAGGTCTTGCTTTGCCAAAACGGAGGAGAATCTGAGTATCAGCTCGCATTCCTGCAGGCAGTAGACTCACCGATCCATCATTTCTTCGAGAAGTGATGTTGGCGCTTTCGGACCTCCCAGGTCAAGCTGAACCTTCTTCTGCATTCTGCTGTGTTCTGCTGTGTTTTGCACGACTCGCAAACGTCCGTACGGTGAAGACCGTTGACTGTATTATGCTGTGGTATACTACTATGAGTGGGGCTCTTGCCACCTCGATGCTACGACACACAGAGAGAAGATTTTGGCATTGAGACTGCGTTCAAGATCTTGTAATCCCCCGGGGAACGACGACTGATGATCAATTGGGTTCTATCGGGACAGAGTGCCGTAGCTGACATGCTGTGTTGAGGCACGTCCACATGACAGGCCACGAGTGACTGTGAGCAGATACGTACCTGCCGACTTCTAATCGAGATATAATCGCCACAAAGTTCTCCGCTCCTTTAGAGGAGCCCATATTTGTGCTGTTTACTTGTTGACCACATGAGCTAGGCTTGACGTTGGTTATAGTTAAGCGTCTGACGTCTCCACTTCGAGCTTACGATTCTCTCTCCCCACAATCCGATGACGGTGCCGCTGCCAGGAAAGGTGTTTTCGACCAGGCCGGCCTGTTCTTACCACTCAAGGCAACAAAACAACCTGAAGAGGGACGCTGAAGAGCAGCATCTCCCTGCTGTAGATATGCTGGTCACTAACCCGCGTAAGCCCCCGAGAAGACGGCGTGCGGCGAAATCTACTATTCAGCCGCGTCACCATCTCGTCGAGAATTTCGATTTTGACTGAAGCCTTCGATTAGGCTACAGGCCTCAGTATATAATGGCCTCATCAAAGAGTCCAGCTCCGTGGTTTCACGATATTGAAATATGCATCCCCCGCCAGGCACAAGCACCGCCTCGCTGTGGCACTACAACATGGTACCTCCTTCTCCACTGCGATTCATTTAGGACGACCCTGACAGCGTTCAGCCTTCAAACAATGTGGCGGGGCTCTGTTATATTTCAAACGATCCGTACCTTCGCTGTTGCGCAAGTATACCGATGTACTTCTTACAAGTACCTTCAGAAGAGCCTCGGTAAGTTTCATTGTTTGTAGTGCAGATCTACAGCCGAGTGGCTGAGGTAAAAAGCCACAACTGCCGACATGTGAACTGATGTCGACCTGGTTGACACCAAGTGTTTCAGCACCCTATCTTTCGTCTATTTATCACTCTTATCTCTCCCCTTCCATACATATTGTCCCTGAGATAGAGATCTCGTTAATGAAGCTTTGACCGCGAACTCCACACCTCACAAGCTGTGGATTACCACTAGCGTACTTCCCCACAAACTACCCACCAAGGTAGCGCCGAGCCGCCAATCTCAACATCAAAAACACATCCGTTCATCACGCGGAGCTTGCGACACCCAAACAAACCATCACGATGTCGACCGAAGTCAATCCAACAATGCCAACCACTTCTACAGACATCCCGACAATTGGGCACAACCCCAGCGGCACCCCCCCACCCACAGGTCCCGTTTCCGAATTCGATGTCCTCATAATCGGCGCGGGCATCTCTGGCCTCAACAGTGCCTACCATATTCAAACGGCTTTTCCGCACCTTAGATACACCATCTTGGAAGCCCGTGATGATCTGGGCGGGACATGGAACCTCTTCCAGTACCCTGGAATCCGTTCTGATTCCGACTTGCACACTTTCGGATTCAAATGGAGGCCTTGGCCTGAGAAGCACGCTATTGCTGAAGGTCCTGAGATCATAAAGTATCTGAAGGACAGTGCGCGGGAGACGGGAATCGATAGACATATCGAGTACGGGAAGAAGATTATCAACGGCGACTGGTCGACCAAGGACAAAATATGGACCAGCCAAGTCCTCGACGTCAAAACAAACCAGATGAGGACATACAAAGCACACTTCGTCATCCTAGGCACAGGATACTACAACTACGACAAGCCACTCGACGCCTATATACCCGACATCGAAAACTTCGTAGGCAAGGTCGTGCACCCGCAGTTCTGGCCGAAGGATTTGGATTACAAGGATAAGAATATCGTCGTGATTGGCTCGGGAGCAACAACCATCACTCTCCTTCCCGCTTTGGCTAATTCTGGTGCGGGCCATGTTACCCAGTTGCAGCGCTCGCCATCGTACATCCTTAGCCAGCCCACTTTGCATCCTTCAGAGGACTATCTACATAAGTTCCTGCCCAGGATCTGGGCGCTTAGTGTCGTGAGGTGGAAATACATCATAACCTCATTCGTATTCTTCCACGTCTGTCAGATCTTCCCAGGCGCTTTTAAGCGCCTGTTGATCTGGGCGAGTAAGAAGCAATTGCCAGAAGGCACAGAAATGGAAACAGATTGGAACCCGCGCTACAATCCTTGGGAACAACGCTTGTGCGTCACTCCCGACGCAGACTATTACGTCGCCATGCGCAAGGGACAGACCTCAATCGTCACCGGTACCATTGAGAAGATAACCGAGAAGTCTATAGTCTTGACCGACGGAAGGACGCTGACTCCAGATATCATCGTCACGGCCACCGGTCTCCGTCTCTGCATCGGTGGCCAAGCAACAATGTGTATTGACGGCAAGCCTTTAAAGCTAAACACCCACCATCTCTGGAAGGGCATGTGCGTCTCCGCCGTCCCCAACGTCGCTTTCTCAATTGGGTACACCAACGCCTCCTGGACGCTTGGCGCTGAGAATATGGGCGCCACTTTAGTCAAGATCCTCAAAGAGATGCAGGCCAGAGACGCGTCGGTGATGACGCCAGTGATTCCGGAGGAGGTGAAGCCAAAGCTGTTGAGAGTGCCGCCGTTTAATTTGAGTAGCACGTATTTCACGAGGGCGAAAGAGGAGATGCCTATGCATGGTGGTGTGGGGCCGTGGAGGGCGAGGGTTAATGTGTTGGTTGATATGTGGGATGTGTGGTTTGGGGATGTTAAGGAAGGTTTGGTTTATGAGAAAGTGGGGAGGAGTTGGTTGGCAGAGAGGCCGAGTAATGGGTTTGCAAATGGGCATGCGAACGGTAAGGTCGGGAACGGGAAGGCTTATTAGGTTAGGACTATATAGGTGCCATTTATTGGACGAGCGATTTATTATATACGAAGCATTTAGGTATAGGAAAATTACCTTAATACCCCATGAAAATCATTACATTACTCCAGTGACCCCTAGACGACTTTTAAGTACTCAAGTAACCCCCAAATGGTTGCCGCTGATGTAGCCAGCCAGACTAGTTTTAGGGATATCAAGAAAAGGTCTGTTGGTAAGAGAGATATATGAACCTTTTCTCAGTCGATTTTAAACTCATGCATTCAATTTTGAAAATACGGATTCTCTCTGCCGTACTAGAGAGGCAAGAACAGTGCATGCGCTGCCACCATGGACTCAAACTATTTCTCATCGGATGGCACATAGTACTTGCCGGGACCCTCGCGGGTTGCCTGATACCGACGTCCATTTTGGAGATGGACTTTGAATGTTGGATGAGCGTATGGACGCAGCTTCACTACATAGTGCTATTAGAATTCGCATTTATAGAACCTCAGCCGGGTGGGATGAGGCTCACGAGTTTCTGCCATAAGTGGCGGCAGTGAATTGCGTATCAGCATCTAACTCATCGATTTTGAAGATCTCCTCCGATAACTTCACATAATCATCTAGTGCTGCCGTCATTTTTATGATGTGAGGAATTGGCTCCGTAATGAGACTTTAGCCCAAAGTTAAAACCCCCGGTTGCACTGCCGCCTCCACCTTAAGTAGTTGAATCACCATCCCTCCTGATACGCTCGTCGTCCCGATGGTGCTTGGTCTATTTACCAGAACAATGTCATGTCTCCATTACCAGTTTCTGACTTGCGGTGTCTCTCGCTAAGTTGCACGTTACTGCAGACCCGCTTGTCTGCATGAATCCACATCTTGGTACCTTCTTGGCGGGGCCCGTGGGGTCTGGAGAAGAAAAGTGCTTTATCGCCCACTTCCCCTGTTACTCGCATCATTTTGTTTGATCAGCATCGTTTCCTGATCCGGCATAAATAATTGATAGACTTCGTACAGCGCATCGTAAACTGTTTACGCAACGCCCAACTATATTGCACGATGTCGACTCCACCACCGACTTCCACTGCCCCTGCAGCTCAGTCACCTGAGGTAACCTCGCCTGCCCACAAGAGAATCAAGGTATCTTCTGAGGTTGACAGAGATGGCCCCGCTACTGCTGAAAATGAGAATGCCCCGAGTGCTCAACCACAACCGGCGGCTGACTTGCGAAATGAGCAGCCTTCCACAACTCCAGTGGCTGCACAGCCAGCACATCACGAGACCCCAGATGAGCCTCCACGTGAGGATGAGGACCTCGTAGCTGTAAGACCCTCCTAAAGATAATTAAGACAGGCAGCTAAAAATTGATCAGGACGATGACTCCACCTACGGAAGTGAAGGCTCAGTCGCATCGTAAGACTATCCACATGCCAACCGATTTCCCCACACACTAATCGGTTGACAGCGGCTCAACATCCATCAGATCCTCGATCTTCGCTGGCTACATGGAGCACGGCCGTCGGTAATTTCTCCATCGCTTTATATCTTTTTCTCATTCTGACGAGGACAAGGTACCAGACCGTTCGCGAAGGTCCAGGCCAGTATTTCGTGCCTTCCGATGAGAAGCAATTCGAGTCCATGGAAGCCGGCCACTTCCTCTGGCAACTCCTCGAGTGCAACCGTGAAAACCCGTACTTCCTTAGCCCAATTTCAGCCAACGCTCAGAACGCGCTTGATGTGGGATGCGGGACAGGGCAATGGGCTATAGACGTTTCTGACAAGTTTCCAAACCTGACAGTCAGAGGCATGGATCTTTACCCGCCGCCAAACAACCTGGTGCCACCGAACTGCATCCTCGAGGTACTTTTCTCATCTCCCGCTCCCGATCACCTCCCCTTCCACTCATCTCTAACTTGGCCAGGTGGACGATTGTCTCAAGCCCTGGATGTTCACCGAGAAGTTCGACCTTATTCACCTCCGCATCCTCATGGGTTCCTTCCAACGCACCGACTTCCAAAACCTATACAAACAAGCTTATGCTAACCTTGCACCCGGCGGCTGGATTGAGTCCTTCGAGGGTTCCATCCAGTTTCTGTGTGACGACGGAACCATGCCGGCAAATTCTCACGTTGCCAAGTATCATGAGGTATTGGAGGGCGCCGCGGCCAAGGCGGGCAATTATATGGATATCATGAAGGAGATGAGGGGATTCATTGAGGACGCGGGGTTTGTGAATGTGCAGGAGAAGAATTACAAAGTAAGCGAACGCTAGATGATGGTTGAAGGAGAGTCTAAACTAACTGTGGTATTAGGTGCCGGTTGGTCCGTGGGCGAAATCAACTGTGCATAAGGATATTGGAAGTATTCACCTCGCGCACCTAAAAGCAGGGATTGAAGGGTGGTGCATGTGAGCCTCGAATGATCCACTCCATCCTCTTCAGATACTAACTGGTTCATAGGTTCTTGCTCACGAAGTTTGGCGAGCCAACGCCCTGGAGCCCTGAGGAGGTCCAGGTCTGGCTAGCCAAGATCAGGCAGGACCTTAACTCGGGCTGGCATATGTATGAGTACCACAAGCGTGTCTGGGCTCAGAAGCCGTATGGTTCTGCTCCAGCAGAGCCGCAGCAGCCAAACGTCGAAACGCTCGTGGAATAGGGCGCTAAATCAGTGTAAACGGAATGCGTGGTTCGACCTCTCCGCAGCCACATTTGATGCAACTTCAGCCTAACTGATTGGATAGGCGGAGGGGAAGAGTCTACAATGGCGAAATACCTCCTTAAAATCAGAATGAAAATCTCCCTCTAAATCTTACAAGCTTGATGTAATCGATGACTACCGTTACCTCTCCTGCCACGATTCTTTACAAAACATTCTTGCCGTATCAAACCCCGCCTCAGCCATACAGCTGCGCCCAAAGCAATCCAATTCTCTCACGTGGTAATGGCCAAGCTTTGCTGCCGACCTGTGGATCTTTATACGAATTTCCCTGCCAGTTGATGACCTCGGTTGACCTCGGTCGACCTCGGTAAGTGCTTTAACTATTCCAATCGTCCAGCGAGAAACTAAACCACAAATAACGGCCGCACCTTGCACAAACTCCAACGTTGCAAAATCGGCAGCCGTATGAGGATGAGGTTTGTTGAGCAGTGCTCGGCGGGTTCAGGAGGTCTGGCTGTGCACGTGATAAAGGCCGCTAATTCAGCCATATAAATTGACTACTATTGTAGAGCATGTTGGTGTTTACGAAATTCGCTGCCACTTTGAATACTTTTATAGCAAATGCGAGACGCTTGCAAGCATTTGAGTTTGATACGCTTAAAAACATATGACTTGGTTGCTTCCTGTGAGGCTGAGCGACATTTTTAGCTCCTAGTTTTGTCTTGGCATTGGACTCGAGTTAAGCTTGAGTCCGGCGGACCCATGCCGAATACTGTTGTTGAGAGGATCTTTTATCTGAGGAAATGCTTTGGAAACCAAGTCGTATTCCCAGCTACCCTCAGGCGCTTCGTTGTCAGAGAGACATGTTTCATCGTTGTGTGTATATCTTAACTCCTTGACGATGCCGTTGTCCTTCAATCGCCTCTGAGACAAGAGTGGCCGGCACAACATAAGACTGCTACTGAGCATATAGGAAGGCCAAGACAAACTGAGACGAATAAGCAATACTGTTGCAATTAAGTCAGTCTAGCGACAATGCTGGGCGCGCGGGGAGCAACGGAATTTGGTAGGTGTTAATCGAATTGTATTAAAGTGCTTTTTCTATTCTAGTATTACTATCTCTTCCTACATATAGACACTCGTTGTTATGAGTGTCGTTTGATGGCGGCGACTTGCTGTCGCTGCCCTGGACGGCGTTTGCTTTCCGTCTCTCTCCCGCTTCTCATTTCCGAGGACACGGGACTGTCGTTTGGCTGCGGGAGCGGTCTTCCGTTTAACAAATACCAACCGGCATGCAGATGTAGGAGTGAACTAACATTTTGATAACAGTAAGGTGCCAGAAGTATTCGTATGGTCCACTTATTCACAGCCGATGTAATTGAACGCTGCTTTAATAATTCCCCTTTAGATTCAGTAGATATTCAACAACGATAACAATGTCTCCTCCTATCAAACGCCCTGAGCTATCACCTCAATTGCGAGGCCGTATTCTTGAACCTCATAGCCTTGGATGGTCCCTTCAAGGATTGCAACCAAACATCAACTAGCCAAATCAGCTGTTCAGTACACAGTTACGAAAGCGAAAGAGCGCTCAACTACCCAAGTATCAGCACCACGACAAGGAGCACCACGAGTTATTTCAGAAGACGCCAGAGATGCTTTATTAGAGGCTATTACTCTTACTCCTGAAATGGCGTACCAAGTTTTACAAGCTCAAGAAGCCCCAAAACCTTCAATTCGATCTATGAAACGCCTCTTTCAGGAGATTAATATTCAAAAATGGACGCGCATTAAGAGACCAGCTCTTACAGCCATCCACGCAAAACAACGACTGACCTGGTCGCAACGATGCCAGCAGTTTACATACCCAAATTGGTGACGAGTTCGATGGAGCGATGAATGCTCCATAAAATTACGGAAAGGAAGGAAGTTGTGGTGGGTTTTTGTTCAACCTGGAAAAGCAAGACTTCAACCTGAAATGGTTCAACTAAGGCCATGTGGCAAACAGAAAAACATGATGTTTTGGACGGCATTCGGATTTGGAGTACGAACAAGTCTAATACCTAGGGAAGGTGATAGTGAGTTCCGAAAGGTAGGAGTTACAGCCCGAGTATACAAGGCTGTCTTAGGTGAACATCTCCCTCCAATCCTTCGATTTGGAGCTATCTTTATGCACGACAACGCCCCAATTCATACTGCTCATATTATACAAGATTGGCTTCGAGAGAATGGAATCAATGTAATGGATTGGCCTCCTTGTAGTCCTGGTTGAACACAACTGAGAATCTCTGGGCTCGTCTCAAAGCGGAGATTTACCGATCCTATCCAGAGTTAGTTGGTATTTCTAATACGCAAGCTTCACTAGATCTGTTAACTCGATGCGCAATAGCAAGATGGGAGGATCTATAGGAGCAAATGTTAACTACGTTACTGGATTCAATGGTTCATAGAGTTATTGCGGTGATTTAAGGCAAACCGGTCGTATACAAAGTATTAGATTATTAAAGCAGCGTTCAACCACATGGGCTGTGAATAAGTCGGCCGTCCGAATACTTCTGGCACCCTACTGTATGCAATAAGGGGCCCGTGCAAAAAGCTAATTGGTTCCAGGATAGTCGAGAATCCGCATCTCAATATCTACTTTAAAAACCAAGGTCGAGTCATTTTACAGCGGCGCTGCTACCAGCCGGGGATTGCCTACAAGACGAGGATGATAGTGAAGAGAGTGATAATGCATGGTTGAGGAAAAGAAAAATGGAGATATAGAGGGTGAAAGCCGAGAAACAATGAATATTTCGCAGTGTGAAGCGAAGATGCAGTGTCCCATAGCGTGTTTGTTAGACAGTAGAACCCACGTGCTTGGTGACGACAACACTAGGGAGTGGAGGGAAAAGGTGTAGGAAGGACAAATGGAGAGAAGTGAAGGGTCGAAAGAAAGAACGAAAACAAAGTGATCGACAGTCGCCGTTTTATGTCAACTTTACCCGATTGTCCCCGAGGCTTGGCTTGCGGCAGCCTCGATACCACCTTCTGGAACGATGTAAGTTTCCGAGATTTGCAGCTCCTTGCTTAGATCGACCTTAAAGATGGGTGTCCGATGTCGGACATCTGGATATGCTGACCCTCTGGATTCGTGGTTTGCGTCGACGCGCCTATGAGTGTGGAATGCACTCTTAGGGATGTGAGATCTCGAGTGAGTAATGGCGGCTCAGAGTCGATCCGGTGGTGAGAGGATTCAGTTCAGCATTTACCAATTGGAGGAAGTAGGGATGCAGGTGCTGACCAAATGGCGACGGCGTCTTGATGGGTCGAATTTGCTGTGAAGTGTGGATGGCACTCTATTTTGAGGCAAAGTGTGGAGGTGGCAAGCAGCCTGTTGTCCGCCGAGTCGCACAACGCAAAGCGGAGTGGTTTGGTGATGGGAAGACAAAAGCTGCGATACTCGGTGGTCGATCCGGGCTCGGGGTCTGCTGCCCATCACATGATCTGTCTGATCGTAGATCGGCGATTACTTGTGGTTGAGCGCGGTTTGTTGTTGGTTCGTCATCGGAAAACTTCCCGTGCCTCGTGTACCAACCATGCAAGACAATGCGGGTCGCGGTACGCAATTTGAGGGTTGTCCATAGGGGCCGCATGGAAGCATCATGGAAGCATCATGGAAGTCGTCTAGAAGCTTTTTTTGACCAATTGAAACTTGCCACCGCCTCCGCTGATCATCACGCGTTAGTGGTTGTTGTGGTCTACCGAAGATATCATGTGAAAAGGATTGTGGTCATTGAGAATCCCTGGATATGGTTAGCGGAATATTTTAGCGAGCATATCAACAGAGTTGGAGGTGTGAACGCGGCAAGTGGCAGGAAGGGGGGAGAGAGGAAGGGAACATATGGAGGCTTCGAGAAGGATATTGATGCGGAAACGGACATTTGTTCTGTGAGACGAGAAGACCCTTTTGTGTGACAGAAGGTTTGCTTGTAGAACAGACTGCGAGAGGCGATCAAAGAAGATACTGTAGCTCCTCCTCCTAGTAAAACCGTCAAGAACAGTCCTTCGAAATTCCGCGGAAACTGAATACTGCTTGTGAGAGGAGCGAAGTCTATGGCACTCCCTTGCAAGAATATTGGAGCTAGAGTAAATAGGTTAACAATATTAAATCTCCGGTTCTTACATCATATTTTTGCGCTAACCCCTTCGGCCCAGGGTCTTCATGTGCCTATGCCTTGCCGTAGTTGACGAAATTGTGGCTGTTACATCTGCTCGATCAGGAATGGTGCGGTAGCGCCATGTAAGCGACACCAGCCAATTAGCGAGGTCGCACAGTTTAGCAACTCCGAAAGCGTGCTCGACTGTGACAAGCACTGAGCATCGAAAGAGCACACCAACCACCACACCCAAAAAGTGAATTTACTCACTTGCCTCCATTATACTCAGATCAAACAAAGAAAACCTCACCGTCGCCAGAAATCACTGCTCTGGTTACAACAACAACAGGTTGCTCCATGCGACAAGCTCGCGCAAACCACATCCACAGCAGATAAGAAAGAGTGACGCAAGGGACACGGGAGACGTCGCATTGACTAGACCTTCTAGAACCACTCTAGCTTCGAAGCACCATCCACTCTCCACCACGCACTGGCAACCACGTCAGCACCAAAGTGAATGCAATCATAACTGTCGAGTACAGCGAGTATTGCACGAACTGCACACATCACCAAACAACTCTGCGCAAAGCCACAGCAAGCGGCGCCAATTGATCCGACGGCAACGCAAGAGCAACAGCTCAGAACCGAGCAAAAACAGCGCGGGAACTGGCAGCGAAGTGCATTGGAGACATTCCCAGCGGCCTGCCCGCCTAGCGACAGAAGCTTGCTCCCGAAACACAGTTCTCGTGGGACTCGACGCGCTTGCTTCGACACCCCACAATCGCATTGAACAAGAAACAAGTTGCGAAGAACCTCGAAACAAGATCTCGAGGGAGACCAAAGTCGCAAGGCTTTAGAAACATCTGGCGACAGTCGAAATCGACGGGCCGACGAAATCCCCTGAGACATTCAACGGCCGAATCTCTTTGTTTGAATCCTAAACCGGCGACCACCGAGACGGATTGACACTGAGACGGCGATAATCTGCGATAAACGATCGAGAACGAGCCGCTTGTCGACGAGTGCGCGGACGATTGCAGCGCGGACGATTGCAGCGCGGACTCTCTTTGTTTGAGAAGTCCTGACTTGACGAGGACATTCCAGAGCCTTTACCACGCTGCTGTTTTGTCACGCGCAATTTAGATATACAGAAGAGCTGAAGGCAGCGGAGCATAGATGGATTACGCTGCGTGTCATGTGGTCTATGTCGATCGCACGGCCGGCGAGGATAGGCTGTTTGGGAGAGGGGAGGAGGCGCTGGAGATTGAAAGTGGGGTGGATGGGTTGCACTTGGTTGGCGATCACACGAGTCCGAAGGAGCAGCTGCTAAAGAATGTCGGGACGCTGTTAAAAACTTTTAGTGAAGGTGAGTTGCGTTGCGCCAACCGGTTGGCAGGTATAGATGCTAACGCGACACAGTCTACGTATGCACAACAGGAAACGCATGTATAGCCAAGATCCATGAACTTACCAGCCAAACCTCATCAGACAGCATACCGATCCTCGTTCTCATCGATGTCCCATCAGACGACGTCCTAGACCCATCAAATTCGCGTGTGGATGAACGCGCATTCTTTCCACCACCTGAACAACAAAATCCATTAAAAGCCACCGAAAGGAGCGAAATATACGGCTCAAAATTACTTCTAACCCTCGTCTCCGCAGCCAAAGAGAAGCAGATATCGAGTCTTGTGATCCCAGTTGTGATAATGCATGTACCATCCCACGCCGCGCGCGCCGACATCCTCAAGACTGCCAAAGCCGCAGAAGGCGATCTTTTCAACCACTGTTCAACACACCTGGCGGCCACAATATCAATACCGATAGAGCAACAGCTCGCAGTACCGTACATCGATATCGGTGCCGTAGACGTCATCCCAAACCCCATAAAAGCGGAGCGTTTACCAAACCTCGCAATCCATATCTACAGGACATACAAAGAGTACATCCACAGCAAGCAACTGTTGGCACAGATAACGCAGGCACGGAAACGCTCATGGGTCGGTTTAGGCGACACAAAGCCATACGCTTATTTGAGAGAAGCCATGGTTGGTGGATTGATGGATGGTATTTGTAGTTTGAATTCTGAGACGTTTGCGACGCCGAATGTGTATATTACGGTTGAGCCGGAGAGGGAAGAGGTCCTGGTTGAGGCGCTGGCGAGTTGGGGTTTCTCGGCGCATGAGTTTAGTGATGATGAGTTGTTGTTTGGGGCAGGGATGATGTTGCAGCATGCATTGGATATGGAGGAGTTGAAGGATTGGAGGATTCCTACGGACCAACTTCACACATTCCTCGCCGCCTGTCGCTCAGCGTACAATTCCTTCGTCCCCTACCACAACTTCCGCCACGTAATCGACGTTTTACAAGCGGTGTTTTACTTCCTCGTCAAGCTCGAAACTCTGCCCCCCTTCCCACCACCTAGTTTCAACGGCTCGACACCCGAAACACACAGCCCCTGTCCTTCACCCAAGCCACCAATCCCAGCATTGTTGGGCCCTTTTGACGCCCTGACGTTATTAATAACAGCCATAGGCCACGACGTCGGCCACCCCGGCGTAAACAACGCGTTCCTCGTCACCCTGAACGCGCCCCTGGCACAGCTTTACAACGACCGCTCAGTCCTCGAATCCTTCCACTGCGCCGCCTACAGCCAGATCCTGCGCCGGCACTGGCCCAGCGTGTTTGGAGGCATAGACATGCGGCAGTTGATGATTAGCAGTATCCTAGCCACGGATATGGGGCTGCATTTCGATTACATGAAGAAATTGGGGTGGTTGCAGGAGAGGCTTCATGAATTTAAAAATAGCGGCGTGCCCGGAGAAGGGTGGAATGGGAGATTACAGCAGGAATACCGAACCTTGGCCTGCTCCCTCCTCATCAAATGTGCGGATATATCCAACGTCGCACGCCCCTTCCCCACGGCGCTGAGATGGACACATATCCTCACGGACGAATTCAGCCGGCAGGCATGCATGGAAGGTGATTTGGGGATCCCGACGGCGCTGTTTGCCCCGCCGGTGAGGGAGACGATTGAGCTTGGGCAAAGCCAGATTGGGTTTATTAATATTTTCGCGTATCCGCTGTTTCATGGCGTAGCGGATGTTATGCCTAACATGGCCTTTGTGATTGAGGAGATGTTGACGAATAAACGGGTTTGGGAGGAGAAGATTGGTGCTGAGCAGGTGAGGCTGAGGGCGAGTAAGGGGGTGGGGAGGAGGGGGAGGAAGGATCGTAGGGATTCTGACGGAGGCGATGGTGGCGGCCACGAGCGCCACCGAGACTTGGATGGTATCTACTCCCCTCGCCAATTAAGTTTTGCCTCAAGCCGTGGCGCATCGGTGTCCAAAGCTTCGGGCGAAACTCGTCACGGCTCAGGGACAGAGCACAACGGCAGCGGATCTGCCAATACCTCGCAACATCACTCTACCGTCCCAACGACAGTCTCAAATCTCCGGCACGATAGTAACGCAGATACCTCGCCACCAGATGACGGTAATGTGGCGCCCGTACTGACTGGACGGGACCTCCCCATGAATCCATTGGTCAAGGAGGACACTAGAGGCGAGGCGAAGATGGGTGGGGAACCAACAAGTCAGCTGGCAACTAGAGTGCCTTCAGGCTTCGATACGCCGGCGCCGAATGAGGAGGATGAGAGGCCCTATGAGAGTAGTACGATTCCGATTGGGCATCTGGAGATGGAAAACCCGGAAAGGCAAGCGGAGGGGAGGGAGCGGAGCGTTCATGGGATCTTACAGCGTAATAACGCACACGCGAGTTCTGGGGTCTTGGAATTCCCACGTCATGTATCCAGGGGACAGACTTCTTCACGGAGGTCACGGCCGCCGACGGGAGGTAGTGATGGGCAGGAGGATTGGGCCATGGCGGAGAAGGTGTTGAATGGCAAGCAAGCCAGCAATAGGAATAGTGTGCAACCGGACGGACTACTCAGTGTCCCAGGTCCGAGTAATGGTCATAGTAATGGACGGCTGGATTTGAAGAGCGCGACGTCGAGTCCGGATTTGCGGATCAAGAAGGTGACGAGCCCGTTGGCGAAGAGGAGTAGGCCGGAGACTAGCCATCATGGGAGTGTGGATAACCTTGCTGGGAAGCATGGGAACCTTGGTGTGCATGTTACTGTTGAGGGTGGGAATGGGGAGGTGAAGAAGAGTGGTTTGATGGAAGGGATGAAGCGATCTCTGACGAGGAAGAAGAGTAGCAGTAGGAATTTTAGGTTCTGGCGGAAAAGGCCAAATGCTGGAGTGGAGGAGACGCCAGCAATGCCTGTTGTGGGGAGTGAGAGAAGTAGTGGATTATCAGGTGGTGCGCAGATAGTGCTGTAGATTATAACAGGGTTGGTCGGCGTTAAAGGGATCCTAGGAAGGAGAACTTGTGTCTTCGGCCATTCTGGGGCGCTTTGATTTATGGATAAGCCGGACAACCTCAGGCTGAGGAAGGACGACGGGTGGCGGTGAAGGGGTGGCTTGGTGGCTTGGTGATGGTGTACATATCTGATTCTTCAAGACGGTTTAGAGTAACTCGCCTCTCTCTTCGAAGGGTAGGAGAGAACGCACTCCTCGGCATGGCACATACTAGTCCTGGAACGAATAGCCAGAAACAATGAGAAAGATATCCAAACTTCCCGACGCCTATCAGTACTCCATTATATATTGCCTAGGGATGTGGAGGTTGATAGGGTTTTGTAGATGCAAACAACCCAGTGTAACTGTCTACATGAGATCCCTGGATTCAGTTCTGACGGTAAGTAGTCAACCAGCACGTTCTAGTCTTTCAGCCCTGACCAACAGTTGCTGCCCACTCTGCACTCTGCGCGTGCCAACGCTAATTAGGCGTGTGGAGGATCTCGCTTGCCGTCGGCGCTCTTTTCGCCTCTAGCGCCGAGAGCTTTCCTTAATTGGTTGACATGTAGAAGAGCAGAAGCTGGCACGGCGAAAGAGACATATTTTATCGTCTATTATGTTGTAGGTGAAGACTGGTTCACATCTCTCGTTCACGCCTTTTGTATAAACCCCATTTCTGCTGCTGCTAACACGAAGATTGGAGAGAGGCTAGGGGAGTAGACGGGCTTTAGCGTGGACCCGGAATTTTTGGCCCCAAGGCTGGAGGATCGTGAGGCTATATACATAGCAGCCTGGATTTTTATTGGGGTGGCAAGGGGGATAACCGATGTGCGTAGAATGGTTATACTAGGGGATGTGGTGAGCATCCTCTGGGATTCCGAAACGGAATGAACTGTGTATGGTGCTGGGTAGGGAATACGAATTACCAACTTATCAGCGTTAGCGTTAGAAGGTATACCGTCCCTGAGAACCCTGCACGGTGCGGTAGGACGGGAATGCCCAAAGGGGATACCCATTTTTCTTGCTGATGGAGATAAGGAAAGTTGGGTTTGGGAAGGTTTTTTGGGTAAATGGTGAAAAGGTCGGCATGGGAAGGATGTTACTGCTAACAGCTGTCTTTGCTGTTATCGACGTGATGCTGCTGATTGAGCTGAACGGTTACCGGGTCTTTGGTAGGCGACGGGGAAAATCATAGGATCCAAAGGATGAAAGCATCGTGGCATCAGGAGCGTCCTCGGCCGATGTTACTTTCCATATAATTCTTTGCAAGCCCTTTTTTTGTCTCATGCTTCTTCCACTTTGTTTTGGTTGAAGAAGTGTAGATATAGTACTCCTGAGCAGGAGTTGGGTTCTTCAAGGTCAATAAGCCGTTGGTGCTTAATTAGCTTAACTGGACTGACTACAAGCAAGGGATGAATCTGACGTTCGGCAGGCTGCGGCGTCTGAAAACCATCAACAAAACCTTGACTTTTATCGCAAGACCGTGTGGACCCATCGGTGTCTCATAGCTCGGCTCCTTCTGATGATAACATGAATAGAAGCTTGATGATAGCAGCCCACCTTCGCGAGCACAAAGCTGATGGGGCAAAGCTGGGTAGAATGCTTCTCATATAGTACACCCGGGACATCAATGATTATTTGGCCGAGGAGGAAGAAACTTCGGTGTGGACAGTAGTTTTATATCTTTCCCGTAAAAGTCTTGGTCGTTGGAGCGAGCAGAGAAGTTGAAGTCCAACTTTACGCGAGCCGTTTCAGCAGGACCCGCTCCCGTCTGCGGCCCTACTACGTCAGACCACGCGCGCTGCTAAGGAAACCAACGGCCAACCTCGAGGGATATCAGAAGTTTCAACTTGTCCCCGTGGACACCTGCATTGTTGTGGCACTTGTGGGGCCCGGTACAGTATGGAATACATGTGAGCTGGTAGTGGAGATTCTTGGCCAATATGGACGATAAGACGCCATCCCCCGCCCCCATGGCTGGGAAGAAGAGAAAGGAAGGTTGAGCCTTGAGCTCAAGAAGAGAAGTCCAACCCAGAATGCCATCAGTTCTTGCTCCTGAGGCAGCGGAGCCAGCTGTGGCAGCAGTCCAGCCGGCTGTGGATAATGAAGCTCAGAAGGAGGTTAAGCAGTTCCCCGACGCCGACGAGGTTGAAGCCGATGACAGCGATTCCATCTATGGCGGCAGCGATTACCAATCCTATGTCCGCGCCTTCTCTCTACTTCAATGTTTTCCTACCACGTCTTGATGCTAACCGATTGGCAGCGGTACCCAATCTGCCACCAGCTTTATGCTTTACTAACATACCGGAAATGCCCTTCAAGTCACCGATTGGATCGTGAGTATCGAGTCAGATGCACAAGGAGGGAGAGTTTGGAAGAAGGCTCGTGAAGCAGGGAGTTGATGACATGTTGATGTATTTACTCACAAAGTTTGGAAGCCCGACGCCGTGGAGCCCGGAGGATGTGGTGGGTTATGCTGCGAAGTTGAAACAGGAATTGGATTGGGGGCGGCATATTTATGACCCTGGGAGGAGGATGTGGGGGAAGAAACCGTTTGAGACAACAGTAAGCGACTTGAGTACGGAGTTGAAGTTCGAGGTCGTGGCTGCTTGATAAATAATTGGCACTTAGGATGAATGAGGTGTAACCAGGTATCAATTCTGTCTAAATACTCGGCCGCGTTCTTCTTCTTGCACACTCAATCTCCAAACATATCGAATCGTCGCGGGGAGCCCTATCTCTCCTGCACAGGAACAGCAGCCTCCGCCTCCGCAAGGTTCACCACCTCCGGCTGCTGGGGATCTGCCGTCGAAGCAGCATCCCACGGCTTCTGCGCCCAAACACGGCGGCAATGCTGATAGATATGCCAGCCGGATTCCAGCTCCTGTCTCATCTTTGCCACATAGGCATGGACTTCTGCTGGCGACCATGGCGTCGGTTCGCCATACTTCGTGAGCAACCACCTGCCAAACAATTAGCACTGCAGTATTGTCAGGTTTTCTAGGATTCAACTCGCATCAACCACCCCTCGATCCCGGTCTTGAAATGCTCGAGAGCGACAAGTCCAGCGTCTTTGTAAACTGGATGTTTTGCCCATTGTCCGATTGGCATCTTGAAGACTTTGTCGTTGATGTTCACGAAACCGCATTTTTCGATGCGCTCCCTCATCTCGTCCCAGATGGTTACTACGTTTCCGGACCTTTCGCCGCAGCGGATTAACAGAGGGCCGTAGCCAGCGAGGAGGGAGTCGGGTGGGAGGGAGCCGTCATCCGAGTGGACATTTGTGGAGAAGTCAACCTATGAGGTTTATCAGCAACACTTCCAGATAGTGACGAGAAGTTAAAGCCAAGTTACATGCTCGATCCATCCGCCTGGCTGTATATTGTCGTAAGCGCGGGCATAGACACGGTCCCAATCTTCGAATGTGAAGGATCCAAGCATGAAACGGAGGTGGATCAGGTCGGCTTTAAAGTTAAAGAGCCATGGCTTGCTGCAACATGTTAGCTCTTGAAGTGGAATCAGGGTAACAGACTGACGTTATATCGTCTACATCTAACAAACAATTTGGAGGACACCACTGATGTGGCGGCGGATACAGGTCGACACCATGCACAGTAACTACACAAGCTGTTAGCACTTCCGGTCTCCAGACCTCACTGCATCGCTACTTCACTCAACAGTCACTGACCGTTTGGCAACATATCCGCGACATCTATACTCCAATTAGCCTGGCCGCAACCCAGATCAAGGATATGTTGCGCGTTCTCAGAGATCGGACTACGGAAGAATGGATTCCTCTGCTGGGACTCGAGGATGGTGATCATGAGATGCCCAGATTCCATAGACTCGAACTGGCGCTCGTCTGAGGGGACAGGATAGGAGCCACCCTGGTGTGGTACGTCACGGAGTGCTTGATAACGACGACCGTTTTCAACGACGCCGCGGTAGATGCGGGAGGTTATTGATGTTGTGTCACTAAACCGGGTGTCAGCACTGGGGGCGGGGTTGGGAGACAAGGAAGGGTGTGCTCACGATCGAACGCTGGCGCCGTCGCCGAAAGCGGAATCCCTTGTGTCCTATATCAACTGGTTAGCAGTGCGAGAGTAGAGACGATCAGAGTATATACGTACGGCTTCAAGCATGTCGTCGTCTTCTGGTAGCGGAAAATGCCATGCATTGAACTCCCCGTTATCTGAATCCTCAATGATAGTGGACCCATCATCCTCGGGCTGTGGCTCCTGAGCGACAGCAGGCTCCACGGACTGGGTGTTGACAGCTTGAGGCTCATCGTTTTGTCGACTAGGGTCGTGAATCACAGCGAATCGAGCTAGCGGCGAAGCGATTGTATCATGGCCTTCTGGGGCTGCCTCATGGTTTTCAAATGGCTGCGCGGATTGAATACCAGTAGCGTCATTTGACTCTGATGCAGGGTTATGAGCTTCAGCGGCCTGGCCTGAAGTTGAAGCAACACTTATAGGTTCCTCTGATTCCGTTTCCTGTATGATAACCGGTTGAACTGACTGGCAAGCTGTACAGTAGGCCAGTGTTGCAGGCTCAGACCATGTGGTGGCATTGCCTTTGTCAGAAGTCGTAACCCTAGCTCTCTTACAAGGAGGATAAGTCGGTTCAGGAGAGATGGCCGCATCCGTAGCATTGGTCGGAGGGTGATTCGACATCACGGTAAACACTTCTTTGTCAATTTGAGCAGACTGATGTGGAAGTTTTGTCTCAGGTTGTCGCGAAAACAGGAAAACAGAGGGAGTATGGGTGATGGTGGAATTATCATCCTCGCCCTCAACCCACCCACACCGTAATTTATATTGATCTACCTCGCAGCGTAGTGCACAAGACATGCGTGATCGCTTGTAGGACTTGAGAAAATTTGGATTTCAATTCAGGTTGCATGGTGCTACCAAGGCAGTGGTTCATCTTCAACCCCGGGTACCTGCAGCATTGCGGAATCGGGCCTTGCGTAACGACGTCGCTTCAATCACCACGTTCTTATAACTTCCCTGGGCTATTAAGACTCTTATCAACACGCCATAGGCACGGCATCTCACTGCTTGCATATTGGGTTGAGTGGGACGAAGTAGGGTTGTTGTGTCGAGTCGCATTCCAAACGAGCTGTGTACTGCAGTATCGAAGTGTACAGCGTCCAGGATCTGTCTCCCCCAACACCCGATATCTCAGAATCACCGCCCATCCCAAGACAACCTCAGCCACACGTAAGCCCCTCCGCCGCAACGTAAGTAGGTACCACTCATTAGCCACAAGAAGAGTCCGCGTACCAGGATTCATTTTCCCGCCACGAGAAGCCGAGCGTCGATACCGAGCTCCTGGTCAGCATGTTCCCGCACCACACCGGAGTAAGAAGAGGCCCATAGCCTCCCATCTCTCGCCAAGAAATCCCCCTCTTCTTCACTATGTGGCCGTGGTAGCCAGTTGGAAGGCTTAGATGGAATGTCCTGCGCTAGTGCCTTGCGTGGGCCTGCAGGGGGTCAATATCTTCCATAAAGGATCTGTGGGTCTCGGTGAGAGACATTTCGGGCACATGCGCGCCTTCAGATAGTCGGCATAGGCGTTGCACCGGTCTTTCCACAGCGCAGCCTTTCTGAGGACGTCGGCCTTCTCATTCTAGAGGTTTTTAGTCAAGGTGTTATGCCGAGAGTTAGTGAGCTTTGTGTGGATGCCTCGACATCGAGGGGGGGGAATTCTGCTGAGCGTTGCATCTGGCTGCCCGTGGGCATTCTTCAGTGGGACCGCGATTGCAAGGTTGTTGTAGTCACTCATATTTGCGAGTTCTACTTGTACATTAGAAGAGGTTTTGGCTACTGATATTGCGAAAGCTTACCGTTTTAAATTGAGAGGTGAAGTTGAAGTGCCGGATGATTGATGAGTGTTCGCTGTGGTAAGTGTTAAGTGTTTTTCTTAGGCTTGAAATGAATTGTGGGTGAAGGTATGGAATGGCAGTCAGGGGTGCCAAAGTTGTATTGTATAGAGACCTCGGCCGTAAATGAGGTGAATTGGCAATGGGTTTGAATTAAGAAGCAAGTTAAGATTCAAACTCCCACAAACAACACGGGCTTGGCAAGTTTGCGCTTAGCGCCTAATGTTGTCTTGATCAAATTATAATTTTACCAAGGTTGTGTGCTTGGTGATTGCATGGCGAGCAGAGCAAGGTGAGCTTGTGATAGCTATGTAGTATTTGTTTGTTGTGGGGGGAAGGTTGTAAAATGGGGCGCAGGAGGGGTATTTAAAGTCCAGGCGTCGACTGGTCGCCTTGGCGCTAACAGCAAACCAAGCTGTGAATGCTCGACTTAAAATGGCGTTGAGCTGAGGTCGAGTCTCAAAAGTCGCGTCGTTCTTGTGTCAAGCTGAGGTTCGCTTTCAGATTCGACGTCGTACTTCGTTGAAATAGCCCTAGGCCTCACTTGAAACTGGTCTGGTGGTAAGTTAAGAACGTCGTCGTAACCTACTTCAGAGGCCGGGTCAGATTCGAAGTTCAAAAAGCACATTTTGATGGAAACGGAAAGGTGCATCGTGGAAACCGATACTACAGACTAGCTCTGTCGTCGATACTCTTCCGAATGAAATCATCTTATCGTCTACCGAAGTATCACAAACTGGTTATTATGGTTGCGTGCATGCGTCATCATCACAACGGCAATCAGGTTTGAGAGCTTTCCATAAATGGCGTGGGCAAGGCCATGTCACAACGACTCACATGCCATAGAGACCGGTGTCTCGTCCCCTTAATAGGAATCAAGTGACCAAGAACGATGAAGATATTCTAAACACACACATGATGGCTTCCAGCTGAGTGTTTCCACGGTGACGAAATGGCTTGAAACCCAACTAGGCTGCTGCCAGGTTCTCGACCTTTGGCTGAGCCGGCTCTGTTGTCGTTGCAGAATCGTAGGGCTTCTGCGCCCAGACCCTATTCGAGTTAGCCAAATCCTTCGGTGTGAGTGAAAGCTACATCCCTGCGGTGACTCTGATAGATGTGCCAGTTCTGGTCCAGTTCGCTCTTCATCTTGGCTACATAGACTTGGACCTTCTCTGGTTTCCATGGCTCCGGCTGCCCGAAGCGAGTGAGCAAGAACCTGACACTATGTTAGCACTGAGTGCCCAAACTGGTTGGTAATCTAACGCACATTACCCATCCCTCGAGGGCAGTCTTGAAGTGCTTCAGTTGACACTTGCCAGCGTCCTGGTACACCTGATGTTTTGACCAACCCCCAATTGGGACTTTGAAGTTCTTTTCTTGAACATTGACAAAGCCTGCAGTTTTGATGAGGTTGACCATGTCATCGGCGATGTCTATGTCATTCCCAGCAGTCTTGGCGCAAGCACCAACGACATCGTATAAATTTGCCAGAAGGGAGTCTTTTGGCATAGTTCCATCTTCACATAGAATTGGAAGTGAGACATCAATATGCTCGATCCAGCCACCTGGTGCGGTATTCCTAAGGCATATTAGCCAAGCACTAGTTCTGGAGCATGACGATGGCAGGCTGAAGTTAAGTGAGAGCTCACCGATGTGCCTGAAGATATAGCTTCGCAAATTGGTCACGAGTGAAGGCGCCAATCATCAGACGCAGATGAATGAGGTCGAATTTGACCGGAAAAGTCCACTCTTTGATCGCATCGTCGACCTAATCTGTTAGTGTCTGTCATGCTAAAACCGGCGTGCTTCTTTATTAAGACTTACCTCCAGAATACAGTTGGGTGGCAAGTAGTTCACTGGTGGAGGGTAGAGATCGATACCGCGGACAGTCACTGACAGAGAAGTAGTAAGTAGCGAGCTCAAACAAGGCGAAAAGAGGACGCTGATATCTCACAGTTTGGAAAGCGGTCAGCAACATCGATAGCCCAATTGCCATCGCCACATCCAACATCTAGGGCGTTCTGAGCCTTATCGGAGATGGGGCTACGGAAGAGCGGGTTCTTCTGCTGTGATTCCATGATGAGCTGGATCAGGTGTGCCACCTCCATTGACTCAAATTGCTTGTCGTCTGACGGAACGAAGTACTGGCCATGCCCTTCTCGAGTAGTCTGATAGCGTCGACCGTGCTCGATATAACCTCTAGCTACCGAGGAGTTGAGAGTTGTAGTCTCTCTTGGAAACTGGTTAGTATCTCTCTGTCATCTCGCTTGTTGCCTTACGAATTGATGGAGCTTCCGTAAGATGAATCGCCATCCTATAAAGGCGTTAGTTGCTAACTTTTGGCGGCGTTGTCTACTGGTGAACTTACCGCCTCTAACTCCTCATTCTCAGGTAGTGGCTCGTCAACCGGTTGGTGCTCTCCCTGCACATTAGCTGCGTGTACAGAGGCCATATTGTTGGGCTCAGGTTGCGTAGCTTGGAGTTCAGACATTTCCAATGGCGTCGCTTAAGAGGCAGTTATCTCCTTTAATGCTGATGGTTTACCTTGAAAGGTGAAAGGCGGCAAGAAATAAGGGGAAAAGAATGAGGGAGGACGAATGGCGACTCAGGAAGAGGGACACGTTGAAGCTTCGAAGGCGGGGTACCGTGACAGCCGGTAGGATCGAATCCTGGCACGACTTCATGCATGCTTTTCCATCTTACCTATGCGCGCCAACTTTTTAGCACATAGTTTCCAAATTGGTCGCGAGGCCACAATGATGAGACTGGACGCATTCGATGGCTGGTTTCTCTTCAGGTACGCGTACGCTTCCTGAAGTTTAGAATGTTGAGACACATTTCCTACCTACGATGAATTACCCACTTCGCCTAGCTAGCGACGTTTGTCGGAGCGGCCCGTAATCCCTGATATGGTTAGCTTCATGCAGGGGCCATGCACGTCTTGTTCCAACCGAGGCGCACCAAGACTTACCCCACCTCGTGTCGAGTTCGGCCCCACGCTCAAGCTAAGCTACTCGTAAGCAAACAGCGCAATTCTGTCATATCCTTCCAAGGATAGAACATGCTATTGCTTATTAAGCGAGAGGGGAATAGTGCAGGAGGTTGGCACACCCTCGCCGTATTCACTGAAGCGAGTCCAAGGCTATCCTGCCATAATCCGGAAAGAGCTTGACGGCGCTCCGTATATCTACCAACTTACCATAGAGTGTGGGCGCTGAAACCATTTGACCAACCAGAGAAGACTGAGCCAGAGCAGCCAAAGGTCGACAATGCAGTGGACGTACATACAGCTGCATTAGATCTGACCATCAATAAAGGATAGCTTGGAGAAGGAGGCCGTGTCGAGACTTTAATCAGAAACTGCTGTTTGAAAATCAGCTTTTTCTTAGACAAAACGTTTGTCCAAATCAAGCTCTTGGCGGACTTTGGCGAGGAGCTCTGGAGAGATGTACCTGTTTCCGGTACCACTACCAAGGACCAACACAACACCGCCTTAAGGCAGACGTAGAGTCTTGAAACTTTTTTTGAGCAATGCTTCTTCAAATGCTGAACTGCGCAGGATTGGTCTGCCATGTTGAATCTGCAACCCCCCCCACACGAGTCAACAGGGTTGCGTGGGGTAGCTGGCGGTCCTCGCCGACGATGAAAATGGTGAACCAAAACGGCTCCGCACACGACGTACGAGAAGCAATACCTTGCAGCCGAGGGAGTGCAACCTGAAGGGCGCATGGCTGATCGCTGCTGAGGAGGCAGAGGTGATCTTGCAAATATAAAGCATTTCAGTGTGCAAGTTATCAGTACGCTGAAGTATCAAATCCTTATTCGGCCAAAGTCTCCATGGTAGGCCCATGCTTGGTTTCTTTTCCCTTAGAATGATGAGGCGTCTGAGTCCGCATACATCTCCCACGGTTATAGGTATGCCAGCCGTGGCATAACTCGTTGCGGGACTTCTACAAGAACTCCTGGACCTGCTCCGGAACCCATGGTTCCGCCTTACGGTATTTCGTAAGGCATAAACCACTATGCTAGCGTTAGCATGCCAGTCGCCTAAGAAAGGAGTGAAACCTTCCAAGCCACCCTCGAAATGCCTCACGTGGCATCTTCCGGCGTCGTTATACACCTGGAGTTTCGTCCAAGTACCGAAATTTTGAGCAAGCGTGCTTCAGCGTTCATGAAACCGTGCGTCTGCATTCTCTCCTTCATTGTGTCTGTAATATCAGTTAGATGGCCGAACTTCGCGGCGGTGGGAGCGATCATATCATTGCAGGTGGCAAGAACGGAGTCCTTTGGCATCGTGTCGTCGTCACAGTATATTTCGCGGTCAAAGTAGAGACACCCAATCCAGCCTCACTGAACAATGTTACTAGTCAGGGTCAGCGTCCATCATTTACCTGATCCTAACCATTGATCCGCTGTTAGAAGGCGAACTCAAGTGCCCGCTGCAACAACGTGTCCCACTCCTCGTAAGAGAATGACCCTGGCATGTGCCTTAGATGCACGAGATCCCGCTTCTTGCTCCAGGTCCACGGTTTTGCGACATCGTCGACCTGTACAGAGACTACCAAGCCGTCAGCATCGCCTCAGTTCAAGCCGTGATATGCTCACCATTAGGGAAGTGAACGCTGATATCCACGGCCCACTCCCACTCGCCCCCTCCACATCCGATATCAAACATATTCTGAGCCTTATCCGAGATAGGCAACGAAAGAAGGAATTCTTATGTTGCGACTCGAGGATCAAGGGCACCAAGTGCGCAGGGTTCTGTGGGATTTCTACACATATCTTTTTGAGTGGCGAAGGCACTTACCCATCACAACGGAGGTATTGGGCCGTCCGCAAACTCAAGAGTAGTATGAGACACTTTATGTCAGCCAGCACTCCGAGCTCATGGCACATGCGGTATCACTAGCTCAGCGATCGAGATGGGGACATGGGGGCATGGGAACCTGACGTATGAGGATATTCCAGACGACCACCAGGTAATTGGGTGTGAGGACTCATTGTTGTGCTCGCCGCCACTTACTCAGAATGCTGAGAATGAGAGAGTGGCGGCGGAGACTATCCCACGGCAACCAGACTTGTCAGTTGATCATGAGATGATGGTTGACTGATTTGAAGAGGGTGATATAGTAAAAGAAGTGGGAATTATTGGACAGGCTGCGAACAATCAGATTGTTGCTCGCAGGAAGGTGGATGATGATGGTGATATTTCGATGACCCGTCCCTCTGCCAAGAGGACGAAGCGAACTCCCTTGTCGAGGTAATGAGGCACTCGAGCAAAATTCACCCAGCAGATTGCTTACTAGAGAGCATATTCCAAATCTATTAATGAGTCGTCGATAACTATGCTACTAGGCCGCGTCCAGCGTAGCTCCCAAACATCTGATCTCATCCGACTCCTCAAATCTGCATCCCACCAACGCATCCACCATCCTAATCAGTATCTTCCTTTCCATCACAACGACAGCTCCTGGCGAGGCTTCGTACGGTGCAGGCCATGGTGAAAGGTAAGGTGATGGATATGGTGCTGGGAAGGGGTGTGGTTGTCTTGGCTGCGGCAAGGGAGTATCCTTGATTGATGAGGTGCTGCTCGTTGACCTTGCAGGATCGGAAAGGCCGGGATGGCTGAGAACGGAGTCGACATTGCGAATTGGCATCGTTGCGTCAGCGGAAATTGGTTGGGGCGATTGCTCTTGAGTGCTCATGGGTGCGTCGATGAATACAGTCTGATCTTGGGCTTAGGGTTTCTAGTTTGAGACGCTTGTGTGAATAAAAAAAAGGAGGTTTGCTGCTGAGCCTGCACGGTTTGAGTTTGTTGTGCTTGGAGTTTCGAATTTAGATGATGCTGTGTCTTTGGGCGTAGATGTTCATGGAAAGTTTCAGAATTAGAGACTAGATGTGTACGGTGCTTTAGCAGGAGCAGCTGATTGCAGATGATTGAATGGGCGACGTCCCCCAAGTGGTCAAAAAATGGAAAGTGATGCCGTGCCAAGCTAGCTTTATGACAGGCATGAGCTGACCGGCGGCCTCTGTCGAGATAGCAGTGTTCTACAAAGTACTCCCCAACAGCGATTCCGATCTTGTCGAGTAGAGTGGTACTGGTCCCAGGTAGTGATTCGTCACTGGACCATCGACTAGCAAGCTCAAATTACTTGAGTAAGGAGTGGTTGTTGTAAATAATTTAATGTTTTTAAAAATCATCTTCCTTGGTGCTTTTGGACTTGCCATAAAAGAGCAGTGCTTTCAATAAGTAGATCTTAGCTGTTTGGAGCTGCTACATATGTGTGAGCCGAGTATTGACTGCTCGACACCTTTGTTCCGAGCCTAAAAACCACTAGCAGGATTGACTGAAACCTTCAGGTGGCCGAGCGCATTGCGAAACTGAAGTAAACTTAAGGCTTGGGTATAGCTCATCCGTCGTATGCAAGTTTTAAGAATTGAGTCGTTAGGGAGTCACTCGCTATGTTTTAAGTCAGCGATGGGCAATAACTCCAGCTGGACTCAAGTTCGACTCGGGCAGACTTCTCTAGGACCTGAACTCTTAGATATTTAGGACTCTTGCTAGGACACGAGTTGGCTGGAATCCAACGCCAAGATTATATGGTAAGGGGACATAAGCGAGCCAATCAGAGGTCGCTACATCATGTGAAATGAAGCCAGATTTTGTCTCGTTTTGATAAGCTTTCCAACTTTATTTCGCTTTAGAGTCATGCTTCCATATAATTCAATCTAGGTTCTTTTTAAGCAGTTCTGTACTGGAGAATTAAGTGGTGAAGTCAAGTCAAGCGAGTTGCAATCGCTTACAAGTTACATTGGTTGGAAAACCGTGGCAACTACCTCTTTTTCGAGAGCTGAATTGTTTTGGCCACAGCTAACAAGGCTCCATATTTAGTAGGCCAATGCGAGTACAGTCTCCGAGGTTAGCTAACCGGCTCGCTTTCGCCGATTTATGGTTAACAGCTTAGATCAGAGACTGAGACATGGCTATTAGAATCTAGAGGAATAAGGACAGTCAGGTGGTACGGGTAGTTCGATTAAGTTGCCGACTTATCTATCCTCTATTTAAGCCAGACCTCTAGTAGATGTTCAGGTGACAAGTGCCACAGCCCTGAAAATAACGCGAGTAGAATCAAACATCCCACGCTTAACAATTTATTATTGCTATGTTTTAACTCGAACAAGTGTAGGGCCATTCTGGGAACAGATGGATTTTGCTAATCAGGACATTTATGCTAGTGTAGCTTGTTTTGGCTGTCTTGGCTAGTCACCTGGTTACGAGTATAACCTTTCAATTATGACGCCTGACTAGAATGGCCAGTGTAACCAGTTAGTATCCGATTACAAGTTCCAAACCGTCGATCACCGAGCGAGTATAACCAAGTGCTATGTTTGCTAAGCTCAGTCTGGCTCAGCTAGGTGTTTTAATTGCGCTAAAAGTGACTTTGAGAATCTGGCTGCGCTGATGCGACCCCAAATGAGACAGCTGGTGGAATGATCATTGGCTATGTGAATGAGACACATCTATAACAACATCGCCTGATACAAAAATATCGTAAGTATTATAAGAAAGACGAATTTGATATTGCTGAATTCTGTAGGCAAGATGGAAAGTTTAAATATATCAAGTATACTATGCGACGGCAAGCGGGGCGCGGTTTTCAGCGTCCTGGCTCGCTTGGGTTTAGCGCCTCTACTTCGGGTTTGGCGGTGTCCCGTTCTAGTTTGGCGTGCTCGGTTTAGACATTACTGCCCGCCGATCTACACCACGCCGCTTTTCCTCAACCTCAGAAGTATAAGTAGTCGCTGCCCCTCGCTCCTCTATCCGCACTCTCCCTCCTTCC
>RCNJ01000163.1_pt1 | contig 51396 bp, 46 predicted proteins | sample 2041171 | NCBI WGS metagenome assembly RCNJ01 (sample SAMN09708213, study PRJNA481090) | feces metagenome | biome: feces | host: Pygoscelis adeliae | place: Antarctica: Rookery Lake | collected 2010-03-01 | reverse complement strand
CCCCGCGCCTTCCCGACATCGTCTCAATTCTTGACAGGGTACCAGCAAACATTGTTTGCGACCTTCCATTTCCGGCTTTCCCTTCACATTTGGCAAGCCTCGATGGCGTCCACCCGGGAAACCCAGTGGTTGTATCTCCTTTCCCGAGTAGCGAAAATGCTGGTGGTGGTATAGCCGAGATTCATACCAATAACTTCGCACCAACCAACACAATCCCGATTTCTATCGTTCCTCCGCTTAGGTTGAAATGGGAGCTCCAGGATCAGCTCCATCGTATGACACATGCCAGCAATTGTCTTCAGCTCACGCAGAGTAAAACCCTCCATACCCCTTCCGACATGCACATGTACATTACTCTTTTTGCTGTGAGTATACATCTCAAGCCCCGAGTCCCCTATGTTGGATACGTGCTCATACAATGTCGCCAATCCACTACTCTCCTCAGGGAGCCCGAAAGTCGGACTCTGGAGGGCGATATTCGCACAGTGCGATGTGTAGATACCGGAAACGAACTCGGACCTCGTCCGCACAGGGGGGGTCGACACCGGGTTTCGATGCCGACAATGGACGTTCCACCAGCGTTGCAGCATGGGGTCGTCCTCATCCTTCACCGCCATAGCTTTGCATCCATTAGTCGAGTTACGGAGACAAAATATGCAGTTGGCTTCATTGTTTCCGTTCCTCATTACCTCCCTTGCCACAGAGTGACGCGCAAGACGAGCAACCTCCGCATCGAAGTCCTCCCTTGTCCTGTCATCCTCATAGGCCCTGATGAATTTGGGCTGGATATCGGCGCCCCACGTTGAAGTTTCCAGGTTGTGGTTGCTCTCACCGATGTGACGGTATACGTGGCACGGAACGGCGAAGCTAAGGCTGATTCCGAATGTTAGGCTGTCCCCCTCAACTTCCTCAGTTTACTGCTTCTTTGGCGGGTGGCCGAATAGTGGTCCAGTCGCAGGACTCCTGTTAATTCTAACGGGGAGGTGGAAGGGTATACCTTCGCCGTCGAAGGGCCGTGGTTATTGGCGTTTGAGTGGGAATTCATATTGGAGGCGATCGAGGGGAGCACGTGGGCTCGATGATGGCCAGGGGTCTTGAAGTGAAGAGTTATGGATGTTGGCAGTATTTCGCTTTGAAACTGGATTAAAAATATCGGGTTGGAGGAAGCAAGACATCTTCTAACTTTAACTTCTTGTCGGAACAAGGACAGCTGTCCTCCCTTCCGCGACTTCATTGTGGCGGAGGATGAGGTCGTCGAGGCATTTGCACCCGACGTTTGTGTCTTTAATGGATGGACTCGTAGAGAGGTGTAAGAGTATTGGTCAGCGAGGTATGTCTGCTTTGTGGTGGTATGAACAAAGAGGCTGCATCCCGAGAAATCTTGACTGCACCCGTCGAGATCGATCAATGGCAGGCGTCGACGAATCCTTTGCCCTTGGGTTTTCAAGCAATTAATGAGAAATGAGCACAGCACTCCACGCTGTCTCTAGCTCTGACATACACAGGTACGGAATTGACGGGAAGCGGAGGATCACGCACCCACGCAGTGACGAAAATCGGTTAACAGTTAATGCCGGTCAATTGTTGGATTGTATCCGGGTGTTTTAATCCTCTATAAACCTTCGCTCAATGTGCCCATCACATTATGGCCCTCACGGCCCCCAGTCCCCTAAACATTTCAATAACCTCAATTTTGCTTTTGTTCCAGATCATCCGAGTGTACCTTTATGCGCTGTTCAAGCTCATGTCTTTCGCACGCGCCCTGCTGCCGCCGTCTCACGATTCAACTGCTTCTCCCGCAGTGGATAGAATGAGCCTGCAGCTGCTTGTATCGAGTCCGCCCTTCTCCCCGAGGTTCTCGTCTTTCGTGTTTGTTGTGTTTATTGTCGAGGTGTCCACAAACGTTGCACTGTCCCTGGAGACCACCTTTCCTTCTGGCAAAGGTTCCCTTCCGGGCATTTGGCTGTGTTCTGCTCCTTCTTCAACGTCTCAGCTCCCAGGCTCGCAACAGGGTCCAGCTTCGCTCCATCCAACGGTTGTGGGATCTCCGCGTCGTGCGTCTGCACATTAACACCAGCTCTCTGCGCCGCTTCCTCGACTCGTTCGGCGGTGATCGTGTGTCGTGGTGGTCAGGTCTCCCCGTTAGCCGTGTAGAAGGTCCAGCCGGTAGGACAGTGCCTTTTTGGGCAGGCGACCAGATATGCTCGCGCTGCTATGTCTGGGGGAGTGGATGTTGACACTGAGGTATGTGGGGGCGTAGGTGCGGTACCTGGTTCAGGCATCGTGGCCGCTTCCATCTTGTTGGTCTTCGCTTGTGTGGCATGTTCGGGTCAGCGTGTTGTGTTGAAGCTGGCGGGCGGTGCACATTATGGACGTGGACGTGGCTTTGGAAAGGGTGCTGTTGAGTAACTAGTTGGCTGCTGAAACGCCGAATGTAGCCTAGCCTCGTTAAAGTATTGCAAGTGTATAACTAAAAGTGCTAATCGGTTGTGGCTTCTCGTAGAAGGAAATATATTGGTGTGCCAACAGGTTGGTTATTCGCCAAAGTTATTGACGTGGCAACGGCACGTCCTTCCAACAGTCGATGACTTGCTGAAATTACAGGACAGCGCACGAAAACTGGTTCACAAGCCTAGAATATCGCCAGTGAGGATCTGTTGACAGGAAACACCAAAACAGTCCGTCGTCTTGTGAGGAGTAACGACGACATTTTCTGGCGATGAACCACCGTCGCCGGCTCTTTAACTCACCAACGCCCACAACCAACCATAAACCGGTTAGCGAGATATCGTCAGGACGAAGTTCTATGACTCTTACACCTCACGAAGCTGACTCAAGACTCATAGACTCCATTCCATCTATGACTGCCTAATTCCAAACCGAATCATCCCCAGGCCACGACCTATACTTAACTCTACGTCTTGAACCAACAATTATACCGACAGCCAACTTCGTTTGACCATCTCAAAAGACCAGAGTTGGCATAAGTATAGCAACTAGCCTCACACATCTTCACCCTAACCGCCAAACTAGCAGCCAACAAGAATCGCGGCACCAGCTTCAGCGCCGTCCACACATCTCGCCGACTCGTGACGCCGATGACTGGGCGCCAGCCAAACATAATGAGGCCGAGATACATGTTGTACCCGACAAATGCGAGCACAGCGAACCCCATTCTCCACAAGATCCATGAGACCCAGCCATCAATCGTGGCGGGCCAGAACCCATTCCTATGAGGGGAAGCAGGCAGACCCATGAAAAACAAGGACACCGCCTTCACAGCGCGTCCTACTCCCCTGAAAGCACCAAAGATCCGTTCTTTCAGAGAGCTTGGTTGAGGCCCTCCCCTGGACAACAAACGGCCACCAATAAGTCCCATCTTCGATGCGGCAAAGTAGAAAGTTGCCACAAGGGCGAGGAACCTGGCACCGGTCGTGATGCGTTCGTAGGGCGTAAGAGGCCAGTAATACCCTCCTGCTCCTGAGCCCAGGAGTCCTCCGTAAGCGGGCAGGCCAAGGGCGGCGTCGAATGCGAGTTTGGGGTAGTATAACGCCCACAGCGCCCAGGCCTGCGCTGTTTGGAGAAACCGTCTCCCGATGCCGAGATACCATGCCATCCAGCTCCATGCCCAGCGTGCCCATTCCTTCATACCACGTGCACCCAGATACCATGCGACCACCGCCAAACCGAGGAATAATGCGCCGAGGATGATTGCTGAGTTCTCACTCTTCCTCAAACGCCTCGGCACAAGTCTCCCCTTCAGCTGCTCTTTCAACCCCAGTCCGCGACAAGCGTCACAATCCTGACTGCGTGAGCGACCCTGAAGTTTGTATGAAGCATGGTACTCCTTGAAGAGAGCACATTTGCGGCGCTGGTTCATGTTGCACTTTTCGGAAAGGTGGATGCGGCCGCAGCCTGTGAAAGGGATTATGTATCGGCGTTTGCACATCGTGTGTGATGTTAAGTAAGGACACAGTGAGAAGTGCTCGGGAGTAATGAGACGTTGACAGGACGATACGAAATGGTTGTTCAGGCGGAGGCGCTCTCTCTCGAGGAGAAGAAGCGAGTATAGTTGTGTCGGCTTTGCAATCAAAAGTCGAGTTTAAAGCAGAAGAGTTCTTTTCCCCATACTCGACACTCGTCGACACACGCCACTTATGGGAAGTTCACCTCAAAGGCAACCATCACTTTCTGGAGCTCATGGCTCTTACTGCAGCTCCAATGTTGCATCTGGCAAGTTCAGCCTTTCAGCAAAGCTGGACTGAAGGCGGGTGTCGTTTTTGGACAGAGCGCAATCTGTTTCTTTGTCCCAAGGCATCTGTGCCGTGCGGTGGAAGCTATTTCAAGACGAGGAAAACGGTGGTGCATATACGAGTAACCGCTTCGAGAAACAAAGGTAAGGTAAGGCTGAAACGCGGAAGGCTAGACAAAGAAGGTAGGAGATGAAGGATTGAGAAAGGTTAGGAACAGCAGGCGAGAAAGCAACGAAGAAAAGCAATTCGGCAAACACCAGAAACCACAAACCAGAAGAGGCACGAAAAGTAGAAGACCACGAAGCTTGCTGCGGACAATAAACAGCATCGAAGGCCAACAACCACAAGCCCACAACCCCAGCCACCAACAAGTGTCAAAACGTATGAAGGAAAAGGAACAACATCGAAGACTTAACCAGTCTTCTGTTTTCGTCCTTTTCGCATACCGTCGGACAGCGTAGTCGAGTTCCGCCATCGCGAACATTTGATGATTTTCATAACACTCGCCGAGTGTCGGAAGCCGAAAAGCTGATATACGAGCCATCACACCATTATTCCTCATCAGCATTCTTCGCCGAAGTCTAGCCCTAACCTCAACCTCGATATCGCACGTCCAAAATCGGACATTTCGATTTCATCACTGAATATTTAGCTGAGCGATCCGAGGAGTGGAAGATGAAGAATTAGGCGTCTTGTCGTTCTCCATCTCTTACCCTTCCGTTACTGATGTTTACCCCATTTCACCATTTCTCCATTTCACCATTTCACCGTTTCTCCATTTCTCCATTTCACCATTTCACCATTTCTCCATTTCTCCATTTCTCCATTTCTCATACGTCTTGGCATTTATTGAATCTCCATTTCATCTCTATCCTCACTCCATCCTACCCCACCGGTCGTAAACTCTTCTCCATCTCGACTCCATCTTCCGTTTTCCCTTGCTGTCATGCGGTTGCAGCCTCAGCCTATTACCCCACAGATTTACGCCCCTCGGAACGCCAAGCGACGTCGAGCTTGCGACGCCGTCCACGCCATTCCACACCTCAGGCACATGAGTTGGGCGATCACTAAAAATAAGAATCCAGAACCTTAAGTGTGGAGTTGAGAATTCCGAGCGACGAAGCTAAAAATCAATGCGTCATGCGGAAGTATCAAACTGGAATGAAAAGTTCAAGTCATGGCTCCGCCGACAATTTTGTCAGAATTGCATCCGGAGAGTTGTGACCGCGAAAGCTTTTCGGACTCCACATCTGGTCTGATGATGGTGGGAAAGGAGGAGATGACAAATCTACGATGATGCTGTGATAGAGAATAGACGAGGAGGAGGAACCGCGTGAAGTTCAAGATTTGAGATATTGATATTCATATACGGTGGGTGGGCAGATGCGACGATGATGAGATGAACTAGGAAAGATGGAAGAGAGAGGGAGGGAGATTTCGACATCGCACCCACCTCTCACATCCTCCCGCCTCCATCACATCTTCCTCCGTCACATCCTCCTTCAAATCCTCCTCCCTCCTCCCTCCTCCCCTCACATCCTCCTCCCTCACCCCTCACATCCTCCTCCCTCAAATCCTCCTCCCTCAAATCTTCCTCCCTCTCATTGTGATGCAATTGTTGCGACCTACCACCGCAGCGCTCAGGTGTCAACTCTGATGTCAACTCTGATGTCAACCCTGGTTGTTCGCTGCCGACCGATACGAGCGATGCGTTCGGGAATACCCTTCTCGGTGGCCTGCCTCTCCATGGTCCGATTCTCATACGTTGATCAGCGAGCTGGCGAGAAGCAGCAAGAAGCAGCGAGGATCAACGAATATCGTTCGTATCATGAAAAACGTGGGAGACACTCTTTAATGTATTCGTGATAGCAAAGGTGGTGGGATGGTAACCCCCCCCGATTGGACAGCCAAGGAGCCAGGGAGCCAGGGAGCCAGGAAGCCACGCCGCGTGTCTGTACTCCACGATCTCATTGCCCGGCACACAACCATGACTGTAATGGGCGTCAATCTGACAGACGCCTCATTTCCGCGGTTTGCAACATGCCGCCGTCTCTCACCTTCCACACCGACGACGTCGTCGGTGCCGCGGGGAGAGGCGCCCAGATTCCGCGGCGCCGAGTTCAACGTCCAGATCTTGCTCGGTCACGTTTGCTGAACACCACCCATGGCCTCATCCGTCGTTACGCCCGCAAACATCGTTTCGGGTGGTCACATCGTGCCATGCTTTCCCCATTGCCAGTCACAAAAAGTGGGCAAGTTGGTAAGGGCTGGTCTCATGGACCTTTGGCCAGACAACGGGAAACCCATCCCTGTCCGGTGTTGGTCAGGACGGAATGGCATCATCGGGACAATTCTTAGGGCGGGGGGGGACCACTAAAGCCCACTGAGGGCGACTGATGCCTTGCTGAAAACACGCTGGAAGGCGGTGGTACCTTGGCGGGTAGCGTCCACTGTGGCCTGGATCAACTGGAGCACGGAGAAAAATGTGATTGAGTCACTGAGAATTTTACGCAAGCAAGGAGGGATTGGGAATTATATATTGTATGGTTTCCCCGATTGCGTGCGAAGAGTCTTTTTGTATACCAAAGCTAAAACAATTCAAATCAAACGGCTACTGAATTTGGCTCAATTGATTGCAACTGATAACGGAAAGCCTAAATCGAAAACTCACCCGCTAAACTCAACGATACCTGGCCTGCCCAACGCATCATCATCGTCATCCCCGCATCACCGCCATCACCGCTATCACCGCCGTTATCACCACAACGTACTGATAGAAGAGTATTCGGCGCCGAGCAAATCACGAAAACCGAAGACGAAATACAAACGAAACATACGAAATATATTCGGAATAGAGCGATCTTTGCCATAAGATTCTATCCGCCTTTAGAGTTACACGATTTGTGACTCAATTGAAGAATTGATTAAGCATATAATCCTCGCGATATCGCTACCGATCACGCAACGGGACTTCTCATATTGCATCAGAAGAACGTCACGACAACCTCGTTCTTCGCCATCGCATACCTGAGCAATATATCCGCTTCGCATCCCGATACCTAGCTATTCCACCTAGACCCGATACCGTACCAAACCCAAGCTTTATCTTCTTGATAACTGCCGCACTACGAAACCCGAGTATTCGCCCTTTATCAACTCGTACCTCTTTGCCATCCCACACTCGAGCACCCCGCATCCCACCGCATACATCGTTCTTCACTAGGACTTGATAAACCAGTACCCCGCGAGCTATCGTTGTCTAGAATTGGGGAACCCTGCATATCGCACTGCATACTGCATTCCAGACCCAGCATACGTCGTGTAATCTCGAATCCCGAGTTCGCCGTATCGACGAACCTATCTCGGCTTCCTGCTTTGAGTCACCCACGGAGATACATATACACCGCCTCACCTGAGCTTCGCTCCACCCCTTTTCACGTCGAGCATTATACTCGGTGACAAGCTCCTCGAGCTCAACTTTACATACAAGCTTTAAAGTTAACCACCAAACACATACACAATGGCATCACGCACCCGCCCGGCAACCACCTCCATGCTCTCCCCCCCACCGTCTCCACAACAACAAACCACCACAACTTCCAAGTACCACGTCCGCCGCAAGTCCGGTCACAGACCAACCCTTTCCCGCCGCCAAACATCAAAGTCCTCCACCAAGATCAACAAGCTCTCTCTCCCCACCTCAGAGCCATCCGAACAACGCTTCCAATACGAGGACGAGGACGAGGCCTTCTTCAACTTCTGCACAACCTGCGACAAGCAGCTCCCGCCTTCGTCAGGGAACTATTTGTACTGCTCAGAAGCTTGCCGCCACGCCGACACCATTTCAACCTCAACCCTTCAGTACCCTGCGAGTCCGCCACTTACGCCTTTTGGTTTTGGTCTCGGTGGTAAGGGCGGGATGACGTTCCCGCAGCTGCATGAGAGGCATAGTCCATCAAACATCTACGAGCGCTCGCCGAGGTTGATTCCAACTCAGTACTTATCTCCATCGCCTCATGGATCTCACTCACACGAGAGGAAAACGTCGCGGGATTCAGTCTCCGCGCTCGACAGCCTCCGCTCCTTAAGCCGCGCACTCGATGCGTCAACCAGCCCAAGGGAACTTGAGCACGAGACACCGGGCCAGGACAGTTCGGAAGAGGAGGACTCCGAGGACGATGATGATGAGGAGCCAGAGACGTATAGGAGGTTGAGTGGTACGCCGCACCCCGGTAACGCTGTCTATGGGACGTATATCCACGAGCGCATCAACACTCCTGAGTCGCGGCCTAGCTACACCTCTGGTAGGCATTTGCCTTAATGCGAGTATGCATGGGTGGGGGGACACGAGAAGGAAGGATAAGGGGTAGAATGGAGGGATAGATAATATAGTAAGAGAAGTAAAAGCATTGCATGCATACAGAACGGATAAGAAGGGTGTTGGGATTGGACTCAGCATTAGCGTTAGCATTTGGAATTTGGCGTTGGCATGGAATGGGAGGATTACTCAACTTAAGACGATCGCTGGTGCCATGATAGATGGCACCAATCAACCAATCACAGAACAGAGAAAAAGACGAGAAGGATACTCAACTTAACACCCAGACTTGCTCTCCTCAATGTCTCAATATTGTAAACTCTGGATGTGACCTTGAACTTTCCCAACGCCGCACCTCCTCGCCCGTCCCTGGCACCCAATCTTAACCCCAACCATCCTCCACTTCTCGGGCCACGGCTCATAACCACATCTCCCTTAGGCCCTTGGCCATCTTCACCCCATGGATTCGCTGATGTCGGTTTTGGTCTACTTAGCGTTAATTTTGGCAGCCTTGCTGTTGCAATAATATCATAATATGCGAGGCTATGACGAAGTCGATGGCCCCATTGGTCATTGTTATTACGTTTTTTCAAGAAATCACTCGTCCCCTGATAGCGACTTTCTTGACGGTGCTCTCGATTAACTGTGGTAGTTCCATGCTCGCTATCATACAACCATCACCCCAACTGTACTTGCTCGCTAAACGACTTGGATATCATACGTGTACTGTGCTACCCGCCTGCCCGCTTCAAAAACAAAAGGAAATAAAGCAAAATTCGCTAACTACCATATTCGTTGTGTCTTTCCTTTCCGTCATCCCATCGTGTCACGACCGCCGTTTTTCGTATCTTACCATCTCTTCTTAGTGCTCCCATTATTCCCCCTCTTCTCCCTCTTCCGTCTTTCTCGTATTGTCGCTTTGATTATAATCAATCGTAGCTTACAATTCATCCCTGAACTCACTATCATTAGGACCATCATTACCAACCCCATCCGGGCCCTTCTTCACCTTAACACCCCCCTTCACTTCAGTAGACTCTTCACCGGTGACTGCCAAACTTATAGAGCTGGCGAAGTCCTCAATACCTTCGCTCGCCTTAGCGATCACGTCCTCGGCTCCTTCTCCCGCCATGGAGGCGAAGGCAGCAAGCTTGCTGCGTGCCGACTCCACGGCTTCACCGAGACGTGCTTGTGCGGACTGAACTGATCCTTCCTTAGCTCCAGTGTGTTCGTCGTGTGGGAGCACGGCGTCGGTAATCTTTGCATACGTCTCACCAACAGCAGAAGTAGCCTGATCATAAATCGGCGTCACAGTAGACGTCTCCTCCCCATAAACCGCAGCCAAGATGGCCGCTTGGGCGGAGGAGGCAGCGGCAGAGATGGAGGAGCTGGCTGCTTCGACATACCCAGTCTCGCTACCATACATTCTTACACTCGCCTCGGAGCTAACAGAAGAGTAGACCGAAGACGCGCTCTCCTTAGCCTTCTCAGCCGGCGTCTTGCTGATACCATAGATATGCACACTCGCCGCATCAACAGCATCATACATATGGCTCTGCGCCGCCTCAAGAATATGTTCAATAGCCGGCGGTGGCGTGAAAACCTCCCCCCCCGCACTCGCCACGACGCTGCTCACACTCGACGCCATACTGCTCGCAGAGCTCACCGCCACACCAACAGGCGTATAGTACGCAGATGAGAATCTGCTCATTACAGACTCGGTAAAAATCGCTTCCCTCCCCGCAACCAAATCATTAATAAGCGCCTGCATCGCGACATACTGCGAGCCCGCAACACCCGTAGCAGCAGAGCCGTACTCCGCGGCCTGGCTGTACAGGGACTCAGACCATGGGGTGGGCTGACCATACACCTGGAGGGATGCCTTGGTAATCAGCGCCTCCCAGTTCTCGCTAGCGACGGACGACAGATAAGAGGCGGATGCAGCAACAGCCGCCGCACCAGTTGGCTGGGCACCATAGACGCGGACGGAGGCATCACGGCTCGCGGCCTCCGTGGCGGAGCTTGCGGCGCTGAGGGCGGAACTGTACGAGGCTTGCGCTTGCTCTGCGTAACCGGTTGGTGCCTTGTTCTTCTTCCCGAGGCTGAGTGCTGCGTCGAGGTTGCACTGTGCGGCGGCGGCCGCAGCAGAATACTGTGCCCGAACCTGGCTCATGGCGGACTCCACGGCGCCTGTTGAGGTGCCGTAAATGGCGGTGGATGCACCGCGGGATGCGGACCCCAAAGACTTGGAGGCCTCCAAGAGGACGGAGCTGTAGGAGGCTTGTGCTTGCTCTGCATAACCAACTGGTTCCTTGTTCTTCTTGCCGAGGTTGAGTGCGGCGTCGAGGTTGGACTGTGCGATGTTCACGGCATTGGCATACTGCTCCTGAGCACGCGAATACGCGCTCTCCACAGCTCCAGGCCCAGATGCGGTCGAAAAACATCCATCACCCTTTGGCGGGAGACTGTGGAAGGCCGAAGTCGTGGCAGTGGGCATGACAGCGGCAGATGCCGAGTTGACAAACTCGGAGTAGCGGTCATGTGCCATTCCGACAGTGGCGTAGTAACGAAGTTTGGCGTTATCAAGGAACTTCTGCGAGGTTGGAGTTGGGCTAACACCAACGGCACCCTTGGCAGCGGAAAGCTGAGAAGAGGCCATGGCAATTCCTTCGGAAAGGCGGGAAGATGCAATAGCGGAGATCGACTCAAGGGCTCCAGTTGGAGTACCATAAGCAACTATCGAGGCCTGGGAAGAGAGGGACTCAAGGTAACCAGTTGGTGTTCCAGAAACAGCGGAAGCATAGCGGGAGCTAGCAGCTGCAAGTGCACTTGAATATCCAGATTGAACTGAGGAAAACATATCCTCATGGACCGGTTTTACCTGCGTTCCAGAGATTCGAGCAGAAACCACGGAGAGGGCATTGTTATACTGTTCCCTGGCCTGGAGGATCGCCTGATCATAAGAGGCACGGGCGGCCGGGGTAGGGGTTCCATGGATGACAGCAGAGGCCCTAATCTGAATTAAAAACTACTCAAAAAAACAACGCGCTACCTGGGATATACTTACGCTCTGACGGCATTTGCGTAGTTCTCGGACGCGATACTCACAATGCTCTCACCTGTTCCCTGAGTCGAAGTAGTCCCATAGAGTGCGGCAGATGCGGCACTCAAAGCAGCAACGTATTGCTTTGATGAGACAGACTCGGCGGCACCCTGCTGGACAGTAGCTGTTGGCTCCTGGGCCAAGAGGGCCTCGCTGACAGCCTTGGTTATGTCGTGGAAACGATTGCCAGCCTCGTTGGCCATATGTTGGATCTTCTCAGAGTAGCTCTCGTCGTTCTCAACAATGTCATCATCGACAACGTCCTCGTAAATAATCTTTCTCTCCTCAACGTGCTGGGCCATGGCACCACCCCATACCGGCTTAACAGTTGGGTGGGTGGTGGTAGCGCTGGAGATTGAAGACGAAGCACGGTCAGAGAGGCTGGACGCAGAAGCTGCTGCCTCCGTAGAAAAGCTGGAAGCCGAGGAGGACAACTTCTTGGAGAGGATCGGAGAAGATGACGAAGCAACCTTGGATGCGCCGGAAACAGATGAAGCAGCCGCCTTGGATGCGGAGCTAACGGATGGCTTGACGCTCTTAGACACGGACGAAGTAGCAGAAGAAGCCTTGCTAGAAACAGAGGAAGCTGCGGAGGCAGCTTGGCTGGAGACAGAGCTAACCGAAGGATGAGCCGCAACTGACGAGGCAACCGAGGAAGCGCTGGAGCTGGCAACAGAAGACGCAGCGGAGGACGCGCTTGAAGCAGCGTCCTTGGCATCGTTCATAACCTTCTGGGCACCAGCTGGTACAGGTGGGACATACGCGGCGGCGGTCTCCTTAGCAATGCTGGCAATGCTCTCGACAGTTCCCTGCGATGACTTGACCACTAGGCTGCTGGCCGAAGCCTTCGCAACTGAAGCCATGGACTCGGCAGAGCCCTGGTTAGATGGAGCGATGGAGGCAGAAACCTCACTGGCGACGCGGCGGGCAGACATGCTACCGACGGAGGCAAGGCTCTCGGCGTTGACGCTGGCCATGGATGGAATGCTCTCCATGGTGCCTCGAGAAGTACCAATGACGGAGGCAGAAGCCTGGGCGGCGAGGCTGCTGGCCGAAGCCTGGGCAGCGATGATAGCGCTGTTAATAGCTCTCTGAGTAGAGGCACCGGCAATTCTGGCGGAAAGAGAAGCGGCGGCACTGGCGGCGGACTTGCTCGCCTTATCAGCATAATTGTTGGCGTTCTCGCCGACAACACTTGCGGCACTGGCTGCTGATTCGGCAGCAACGGAGGTGACAGACTCAACAGTTCCTTGACCAGTACCCATTACCTTGGCGCTAGCATCGCTGGCGACATCGGCAACCTTCTGAGCGGCTCCGTGAGCAGCAGCAGACATGTACTTGGTAGTCCAGTCATCAGATGTATCACCTGTCTGGAGCTTCCACTTTCCAGTCTCCTTGACACGGGCAAGCTCCTTGGCAACCTCCTCGGCCACATCCATAGCTCCGCTCTCAATGTCCTCAGACTCGCGTCTGGACTTGTTAAGACCTGGATGCTGGGTTGCAATCTCCTCAACCTCCTGTCTCCACTCATCAAACTTGTTCTTGAGCTGATGGTACTTCACCCAGTCCTTGTGAGTGATGCCATCAATCCATGCCCATCTCATTCCTATCTCCTGGAGTCCAAGATCGCGGATGTGGTCGATGATCTGAAATGTGTCCTCAGCTGCCTTGGCAACAAGGTCGTTGACCTCGTTGTCGTACTTCTGGCGCCAGTCACGGACCGCCTGGGCCTTGTCGCGGATGCTGAGGCCAGCCTTGCGGACGGCACGGTCAATATCATCGTTGCTGTACTTGAGCTTAACAATGGAGAGGATGGACTTCTTGAGGGCCTTTATCTCGGATGCAACAGTCTCCTCAAGGCGGATGAGGTGAGCCTTTCCAACAGTGCGAGCCTGCTTCTCAATGGCACGCTCAGTGATCTCGGCAATTCTGGTCTCGAGCTCCTTTGAGCCCTCGTCGGTGGCCTTCGAGAACTTTTGCTGCCAGATCTTGAGGTCATCAGCGACAATCTTCTGTGCGTGGTCGTGCTGCTCAGCCTCGGTGAGTGGAGTCTTGGCTGGGGCAACAGTTTCGTGCGCATCGGAGACGGTGCTGGTAGTGGTGCTGGTCGACTTGGCTAAAACAGACGAGATAGTCGACGTGGTAGTGGTGCGAGCAATGACAGTGGACTGCTTGGATGAAGGGGAGCTAGTGCGGGAAGAAGCAGAAGCAGATGAGTCAACCCCCGCAACAACTGCCTTGATCTTCTTGCCATCACGGTATCTTCCAAGTCTCTCGCTGATGCGGAGCAACTGTGGCTCAACGTGCTCGCCATACAGAATCCTGATCTTTGGCAAGATGTTGCGCTCAATTAAGTTGTAGACATGTCCACTGGCGACCTTGGCATGTGGATAGACAGTGTTCACAGTGTGGTGTCTTCCAAACTCGAAAGCCTTCAGTCCATGTGGTTTAAGAACCTCGTAAGTTGGCAGAATTGAGGCGTAGAAAGTCTGGCGAGCGTTGTCACTGGCGAACTTGTAGTATGGGCCAGCAACCTCAGAGGCCTTGTTGACATGGGCAGCCAAATACTTGTCGTACTGCTGCTTGTAAAGGCTGTTCAACTTGGTGAGCTGTGGCTGAACCTGCTTCTCCCATTGTGCCTCTCCAATTGCCTGGGCTTGCTGAACGCGAGGAGCACCATACTTTGCGGCGTAGAACTTGGTTGGAGTGTAAACATGCTTATCGAGAGTGTTGTAGTATGGCTTTGCAGACTCGGCGTATGAGGCAGCGTATTTCTCGTAATATGGGGAAACATGAGGAGTCAATGCGTTCTTGATCTGGAAATATGGCTTGCAGACCCTTGGCGAGTCCTCAGTGAGCTCCTCCTGGGTCGGTGGGCATCTGAAGATGATTGCAAATATCGAGTACCAAGTAAATAATCTAGACTCATATTAGCTAACGCGTCCTCGAGGCCGGAAGTGTGGAGACTGACCTTATAGCAACGCTAAGAAGCCACTTAAGGTAGCCCTGACGTTGTGGTGTGTTTGCTTTTCTCCTCTTTCCCGTGGTAGCCAGAGCTTTGCCGTTGGCTGGTACTGGCTTTCTTGGAATGACACTGTTCACACCGTTCGTATGATCTGGGCCATGGACTCCATTGGCGCCGGTGAGCTTGAGCTCATCCATGGGAGTAAACAGCCTGTCGGCGCCGCCTGTGGATGTTGTGTCCGCCATTGCGGTTGGCACTGAGCTGTTAGATCAATGCGACGACCTTGCACTGTTCCTGTAGCTAATCACGATAGTTCAGATAAGGTGTTGAACAGTCCTTGACTGACGACAACGAAATAAAGTCCACAAACAGATTCTCTCTATAGACGAAGACAGATTCTACGATTTGTCGGTGATGTTGACTTTGATGAAGATATCGACTTCCAGCTCCAGCTCTGGGCTTGGATCTTGGATATTCGAAGCACTGGTTCCTTGTCAAGCTCCATGCGCTAACCGGTTGTGGTAAGGACCTCAGACGTCATAGCAATTGGCCGATCACACATGCGAAGGTGGTCACACCGCCTGGTAATGAAAGGACAATGGACAATGGGCAAAGAAAGCAAAGAGCACAGTGTGAGGTGGTGAAGAAAGCCTGAGTTGGGTGTGGTCCGTTGTCTTTTCCCATCTTTCCTCTGTGGTGGTGGGGCTGGCAGCTGGTTGACGGGAGCAGATGTTCCAGAACTTGTCATGGCGGGAGTGAGACGCCACACCTTCACCACCAGCCACAGGCTCATCGTCACATCGCGACTGTACTTTGGACGTTGTAGAGGCCACCGCCGTATCCGCTCATGACAGATATCTCTCGTGACTCTCCCTCACGTGTTGTTCAATGAGCTAACACCTCCATGGAAGAAGCTCTCAGTGCCCACTTGTGAGGAAAGAAGTTTGTGCTTTGAAAAATCTACACGTGACGAGGCTGGCGGCAGTCGTGGCTGTGTTTCGGGTTCCGCGGCTTTGTCCCCACAGTAATGCTTCGGCAGCACCTCGATAAGACTTAATCGGGCTTCCACCAACGACCACAATTCAAGGAAACCACGGCGCAATCCCCATATCTGTGTGAAAGGTTTCTCTTGCCTCCTTATATAACCCCCCGAACACGCCGAGGACTCGTCTCGTCTTCAACTTCTGAACATCAGCGACACTTTGCGACGTCACTTCTCACTCCTCACTCCTACGAGCGTCTTTTCCAGCGATCCTGATACACTGCAAATGCGCTGAACAGCGTCGACTCGAAGGCTTTGCCTGTCACATACTCCACGAATACACGTAGACTTTTGCCTCTTAACTACACGCTCTCAACAACATGGAGGGCCAACCCCACGTTCCAGATCTCTTCAGGCCACCGCCTCATCGATTGGCCTCCCATACCCGCCGCCAATCCTCCTCCGTAGACAACAATGACTCGAACTGGCAAGACGAGGGAGAACAAGGTGAAGCAGACACTTGTCGCATCTGTCGCGGTGAAGCTGCGGACGGCCAGCAGCTATTCTATCCTTGCAAATGCAGTGGCAGTATAAAACACGTACACCAGGATTGCCTGATGGAATGGCTCGAGCATAGTCAGAAGAAGTACTGCGAGCTTTGCAAGACGCCGTTTCGCTTCACCAAGTTATACGAGGCCAACATGCCACCTACACTTCCGATGCCAGTATTTATGAAGCACGCTGCGATGCAAGCTCTCAAGAGTGTCAGGACGTGGTTAAGAGGTGGACTGGTAGTGCTGGTGTGGTTGGTGGCATTACCGTGGATAATGAGACATGCGTGGTCTGCGCTCTTCTACCTCGCCGATGGAGAATGGTCGGTACAATACTTGTCGGAGTTGAAGCAGGCGCCATTAGATGGAACATGGACAGAAGTTCTCAGCCAACGCATATCAGATATTGCAGCCACTGGTACATGTCCAGCGAGTCCATTGTTGGCACAACCGACAAGCTCCCCGCTGGAGAGAGAGGATCTGATCACATTATATAACTACGCTATTGGCTCTATGCGCAACGGAACGGTCGGTCCGCTAACTATCACAGCTCTGGATATCATGCTATCACTCATCAGGCCAGCGCCAGGCGTTGGTGTCGGAAGTGCCAGTTCCATAGCCTCATCTCTTACCGCTACCGCTCGCAGTCTCGAACATACGCCAATAGGCTTCACTGCTGGCTCAATCATTAAGCCAACGAGTATTCTGAGCAGTGTGAAGTCCTTGAAGAATCTCACTCGCTTCAGGACACTCAACTCCTTTCTCATCAGGATGATGGAGGGCGAGATCATCTGTGTCGTTGTGGTCGTCACATTCATCCTCGTCTTTCTTATCCGCGAATGGGTTATCCAACAACAACCTGGCATCAACATGGGCGCCGGTTTCGACGCCCGCCGCGGAGATGAGGACATGCAGGATGCTCTGCCTATGCCAGACATTGCTGAAGTTAGGAGACTGGTCGAGGAACTACAGGGACTAGAGGAGCGATACAGAAGACAGCAACAGTTACGTAACTGGGAAGCTGAGAATGGGCAAGCAGATCAGGGGGATAGACCCCCGCTTGTGGTGGATGATGAGATGAACCTTGTTGTGCCTGGTGAGGCACCGCTTGCGAGGATTAATCCGCAGGCGAGCACGTTTATTACGCTGTATAGTAGGGCGAACGGGAATGCGGATGAGATTAAGAGGTTGATTGAGGCGGAGTATCCGGGTGGGGAGATGGATCAGTGGAAGCCCCTTGTGGATAGGATGATTGACATGGAGCCTACGGATGGTGGTGCTGCGAGGTGGCAAGAGGCAGCTCCTGTCGGTACATCTGGAAGTGGTCTTACTGAAAGGGATCGTGAGGTTTTGACGGGATGGCAAGAGGCCTCGGAGGCGAACAGGCTGAGAGAGATTAGCACTGTTGAGCGTGCTGCCGCAGAGAGGCTTGATAGTATACTCGCTGGTATTGATGGCGAAAGCTTATCTCCTCGTGAGCGGGAGCTTTTGAGACAGTACAGAGATATCCATGGAAATGCAGACACGATAGGAGATGCGGAAGCGGCGGGAAGCGCAGACGCCACGACGGAGGTGGAGGAATCAGATGAGGCATGGCGCCAACACAATCGTGCATTGAAGCTGGCAGTGTATGAGAGGGCGAAGGAAAGAGAACGACAAGGAGAAAATTTCGCCGACGCCGTAGCCAGCGAGCAAGGGGCTATCCGCGCAGGAGAGGCTTTGCGTGGTCTACGTTTAGAGGCACTAAAGAACAGAACGCCAGAGTCGGTACGTGCGCAAAGAGAACGGCGCGAAGGAATCACCACGCAGGATATTCTGGATGGTATTGCGCCAAGGCAGGAGACGACTTCGCAAGCTCAGCAAACTCTGCCTCCGCAAGTCACTGTGGATGGTCCACACGACGATTCCTTCACCCTTGAGGAGCTTGGGAACTGGGACTTTGACGGACCACTACTCACCAACGACGAGTTAGTGGCTCGTTTGGAGGCGGCTGATAAAGAGAACGAAGCACCTTCTGATGCTGAACATTCGGCATTTGACGAGTCTGATCTTGCTTCCTTTGGACCAGACGAATTTGATGCTCGTGCTTGGATTGAGCGCGAGGTTGGGCATGTAGAGGGAGACTCGGACAAAACTGAAGAGATTCCTGAAGATGAGATCTTACGTGAGACTCCAATCACCGCTGAGCATACTCCAGTCCCCACCCCACTTTCGCCGCCACGTTCTCCAGCACCACCACCGGCTCCGGAGGCCTGGGCTTGTAGAGCTGCACAGTGGTTGTGGGGAGAAGCCACCGCTGCTGCTGACGTCCCTGGCGTTGATGATGAGCACATTGTTGATGACATCGATGCAGAAGCTCCATTTGTGCCAGTCGGCCACAACCACAACCACCATCTGCATGCCGCGCCACATGCCCACGCTGATGTGGTTCAGAGAGCCGCCGCACCAGAGCCGCCGCCAATGTTCCTTGGTGATTTGCTCGATGATCCGAACGACCCTGAAGCCGTTGATGAGGTTGAGGACTTTGATGGTATCATGGAGCTTGTTGGCATGCGTGGACCTATCACCAGCCTCATTCAGAATGCCGTCTTTGGTGTTGTCCTCATTGCCATCAGTATCTTCATTGGTATCTGGTTGCCTTATACGGTTGGAAAACTTTCCTTGCTGCTTGCTGCGAATCCTGTCAAGACGATCAAGCTGCCGATTCGCCTCGCATACAACATGATGTCGGTGATCCAAGACCTATTCTTAGTCTTCTTCGGAGGATTCTACTACACTTTCATCAAGTGTATCTCGACTATTTTCGCCGCCTTTGGCAAACCAGATACATTCTTGCCAGAGAAGAATGCTGGACTTGTTGGCCTCGGAGCTATCGATGCAGTGATGCACGCTGGTAATGCCATAGAGCGTGTATGGGACGAGACACTGGGTTTACTTTCTCCGTCATCCGAGATCCCATCCTTCTCTGCTGCCTCCCATGAATCTTTGCTCCAGTTTAAGTCTGCATTTGCTCAGTTTGCTACCTTTGCAAATGTCACGAGGCTGCTGGACAACACTACGTCAGAGAATGGAGCTGTACTCGCACCTGGGCTTGGTTCAAATATTATGGATAATATCTGGAACTTTGCCGAGTCGTCAACTGAATGGCTCATGGCTGTGCCTGCTATTCTGAAAAAGCCAGAGATATGGGTCATCACCTTGAGCAATGCACCGAGGGCTGAGCCACTCGATCTTGCGCTGAGTTACTGGGATGCTACGGATCGTATGTGGGCCATCGCTACTGGTTACCTCACGTTCGTATTCCTCGGCGCTGCGTACGTCAGAAAGGGTTCGCCGTTCTCGACCTCCCAAGCTGGCCGAGAGTTTGAAGCCATAGCCATCGACCTGCTGAACCAAGCTGGCGGAGTGCTAAAGGTCATCCTCATAATCAGCATTGAGATGATCATATTCCCACTCTACTGCGGTCTGCTGCTTGACGCCGCCACCTTACCTCTATTCGACGGCGCCACCCTGCTATCACGTGTCGTCTTCTTCGCCAACTCACCGTTCACATCAATGTTCGTCCACTGGTTCGTCGGCACCTGCTACATGTTCCACTTCGCCCTCTTCGTCTCCATGTGCCGCAAGATACTCCGCACAGGCGTCCTCTATTTCATCCGCGACCCCGACGATCCAAACTTCCACCCCGTCCGCGACGTCCTCGAACGCAACGTCGCCACTCAGTTGCGCAAGATCGCATTCAGCGCTATGGTGTACGGCGCATTAGTGCTCATTTGTCTCGGCGGCGTCGTCTGGTCCCTCGCCTGGGTCTTCCGAGGCGTTTTACCCATCCACTGGTCGTCTAATGAGCCAGTCCTCGAGTTCCCTATCGACTTACTCTTCTATAACTTCTTCATGCCACTCGCTGTCAAATATTTCCAGCCATCGGTTACCCTGCACGCTATGTACAGATGGTGGTTTCACCAGTGTGCTGGCTTTTTGCGGCTTAGTCATTTCTTGCTCGATGAGAGGCATTTGGAGGAGGAGATCTACCCTGGGCCGTATAACCCTAATGCCGTGCATGAGACGTTAACCGAGGACGAACAAAAAGCATTCATTGCCGAGGGCAAGCTGCCGGAATCATTCAACGCCGTGAACGCTTTGGGCCCACCATACCTTATGAAGGGGCGCTATGTCCGCGCGCCCGCTAGCGATATGTTGCGTATTCCTAAGGATTCTACTGTCTTCCTCACCGTAAACTCAAAAAACGAAAGACTTGATGGTAAACCTGAGCCGGACGACACGACAACACTGCATGGCAAGAATAATACGCTGTTTAAGATGATGTATGCGCCGCCTTGGTTCAGGACGAGGATATGTCTGTTCATCATCATGCTGTGGGGCTTTGCGGCTGTTACTGGCTGCGGAGCAACCCTGATCCCTCTCGTCATCGGACGAAAGATTTTTGCGCTTCTGCTCCCTGAAGAGGTGGCGAGGAACGATGTTTATGCGTTTGCGATGGGTGCCAACATCTTCTTCGGCGCCGGCTACGCCATTTACCATCTCCGCTCATGGGTGAGGGGTTTATGGACTCAAGCCGTCAGCGCCGGGCCGGTGGGCACCATGTCAACGGTCGGAAAGACCCTTGTCAGCAGCGTCCAGCTGGTGTACGTCTATGGCGCTTTTGTTATTGTGCTGCCGACGGCTTTTGCGGCGCTGTTGGAGTTTTATTTAATACTGCCGCTGCATAGCTTCTTTGTGCCGGGTGAGACGCACACTATACATTTTGTGCAGTCGTGGACGCTGGGGTTGCTGATGTTCAATCTCGGGAGGAGACACATGCTTAGTAGGGAGTGGGGAGCTGGAGAGACCAGAGCTGCGGACGCACTACGACGGACGGTCCGCAACGGATATCTCGACGTCGATATTGGTTTGGCGACTAGGGGCTTCATACTCCCCATCGTGGCTGCATCTGCGCTAGCTGTCATGACGCCGTTGTGTGGTACATATGTGCTTGTTATGATGGGGTGGGTGGAGAGGAGTGCGATGGTGTATAGGAATTCGTATCCGGCTTTTGCAGGCCTGGTGGCCAAGGCGGGAAGTGTAGTGTATATGGCTAAGGTGATGGGGGAGTGGAGGATGAGGGTTAGGGATGAGGTTTATTTGATTGGAGAGAGGTTGCATAATTATGGGGAGGGTGTTAAGGGGAAGGCGGATATGAAGGGGAAGATGCCTATACGGGCTAGTATTGAGACTTGAGCGTGAGGCGGAGGTTGGGATTGGTGGGTGGGGGGATAACGGGGTGGTGACGAGGAGCTTCCATAGCGTATATGATGGCGTATATGAGATCTTGACACTTATAACAAATAAACCACAGATTCCGCGTATCGTGATCGTCGTGATGATGTGTCGACTTCTAACTTGACAGCTCAACTCTGGTTCAGGTAATTTTAGCTCAGCGTAGCGTAAGCCGATCTAGCACAAATCCCCGTCCAGTCTCCCGACTTGGATTTCTTTCTTCGGCGATATCTGAGTCAATACTTATAGTATAAGATATCACAGCCTCCAGTACAAAGTATATGTAAACACCGCATTAATTGATTTATAAGATAGCATCTTATAGCCCAGAAATGGTATCTAAGCGAGGAGCCTTGCAGTACGATATTCAAGTACAGAATTATGTGAACTCGCATTTGCCCCAAACCCTCAAATAACAATCATTCTACTGTCCAATAGCCAAGTCAAGCAATCTGGTGAGAGAAATGAAACACGGCCTTATAAACCCAGGCACTCTCATACCGAGGGCACTCTGATAAGCCAATTAATACGGTAAGATCACGGTCTGAATATTTCGAGACGATCCATATGTCCTACTTCAAGAACGCCAAACCTCTCAAGTCCGCCCTGAGATCCGCTACCACGGTCCTCTATGCCGATACGATGACCGGGTCAACAATCACCATCGCAAACGACAACGGCGCCACAACAGAACTCGTCGAAGATGTCGTCGAAGATGCCGTTAAAAATGTCAATTTCGCCAACACCATTCGCGTTGTTAAGATCGGGAGAAACGATGGTGAGGTCAATTTCGCTATACGCCCTGCCAACTATTACAACATTAAAATCGGAGGACTCAACACCGGGAAGATGGAAGGAGGTAGAATAAACTTTGAAATCATTGCTATTCGCATGGACAAAGGAGGATGGTAAGGTTGACGGGGGCAGGAAGGCCAGGGCGTCCGCGGCTGTGGAACTGAGCGTGGAGGCTCCGCTTGGGGAGGCGATTGCGGAAGTGAAGCAGGTGATCGAGGTGGCTACGGTTGAGGGGTTTGGGGCGACACGGTTATGATGGGCGATGGGCGTGGACTGGGTAAGTCTGGGTAATATGAGATATGGGGCAAGCATCGAGTGCCGAGGTGCTCGATGGTGTGAGGGGGATATACCTTGGGTCAGAGTGGCAACAAGTAGTCAGCTACAGCGTGAACTAACTGAAGCATATCTGTCAACACTGTCAAGATCTGGATCCGGTGATCAATGCGATGACGTCTTGACCTAACGTGAAGTCTGCTAATGGCCATTTAGTGCGAGGCCAATTATCGTAAAATCCTGCGCGGTGAGACACGTTTGTTTACGCAAGACGCAGGGAAGGATATTAAGTGGTGTATGCTCAATGATATACCGTGCTACCTCACTCCCCGTCTAGCTATAGCGAAGCAATATTGATCTCAGTCGCCCTTCAACTTCAACAGTGGCCTCATTCCATTCATCGCCCAACTACCATGTCTCACCAAGACCATCGACCTCTCTTATCGAGTTGACCTTCCTAGGGCTATTGGCAACACTTCCCGGCTGCGAGCCAGCGTGGCTGTTAGCTCTACCGCTGGCCAAGCTCGTCGGCCTACTACCCGCCCTACTACCAGTCCTCAACGGCGAATTCCCAACCGCAAGTCCCTTCGCACGCATCTCCCTCTCCTTCCTCTTTCGCTCTAACTCCTCCCTCTGCTCTTCACGGAGCATGGCGGAGGATTTGCGACCTACCACGCCTTGACCAGAAACAGTTACCCTCTCACCCTTCCCTCCAATAAGGCCATCGTGAACGTGTAAACGACCTTCGTGAACGCGGCCCATGCGCTCGGCGACCGTAAGACCTCTCCCAACACCGCCTCTTGAAAAACCTCCGCCGCTGATTCCAGAAGTCGATTGGGAAAAGTTATGTGAGCTTGAAGGCAGTTTCGAGCTTGGCGACCTCCCAACACCAGAGATACCCGACAAACTCGTGCTCGGCGACCTCACCATACCAGACGGACTTCTTCCCAGCGCACCAACTCGCGACGCAGGTATACTACTCGACGGACTCCTGCCCAGCGCAAGAGATGGTCTGCGTGGAAGCGGTATCGCACTCCCACCTGGCGTCACCGCGCCGTCTCCACCGCCAATACCGGTTGATGTGTTACTGCTTACCGGGTATGATTTCTTTGCCGATTGTGAAGGAGTCGGGGCCCCAGACCCATACTCAGACACCACGTCCCGTACTTCGTCAGCGGAGGCGTCGAAGTTTATCCTGTTAACGCTTTGAGTGGCGCCATGGCCTCTACTTCTATCCGTCCTCAGGCTGCCACCAGGCGTGCTCCCCGGCCCGATGGTCTTGGAGAAGTCTGGTCTGCTGATCTGCGCGTTCTGTCCAAAGGATGAGCGTGGTCGGCGGGATTCGGCGAGTTGCCCTAGCGGTGTCTGGCGGCCGATTGAGGAGCGTGAGCAGGGTCTTTCGTAGCCGCTGTGTGCTGTGCTTGTTCGCGATGGTGGGCGGTCGTAGCCTGAGTGTGCGGTTGACGAGCGGGATGGTGGCCGATCAGAAGTCATTCTCGAGGCTGGTCTTTCTGGGATGGCAAAGCCGCCATTACTGGTCGCTACGGAAGATCTCGATGGTGGCCTTCCTCCATCTTGGACAGATGGGGGTCTAGTCCCAGATAGTGTGCCGATGGAAAGGCGGCTGATGCCAGAAGTTGATACTCTTGGAACGTGCTTGTGTCCGGATGGTAGAGATGGGGTATCGTCTCCAGTAGACCCTGACAGGACACTGCTGGCAACTGACTGGTTATCGACCGTGCGCTTTCGCGAACGAATCGTAACACTGTTTGGCATTCCAAGACCACCCATCACACCATCGATACCGGACGGTGGTGGTGGCGGAGTGCCGGATGGAACCGGTGCTGGGAGCTTGCTTCTGGCAGACTGGACTCTAAGCTCGAGTCTCTGCATCTGAGCAGTAATAGCGCGAATATGAATAAGTGAGTTGGAGTTGGGCAGTCCTCTCTTCTCTGGCGCTGGAATTGCTGGAAGCGGCTTGGCCATTCCTCTCTGCATTCTCTCCTTCTCCCTCACTCTTGAGATGGCAGGAGTCACCTTTCCATCCCTTGCCGCGGTCTTGCCATCTGGACCTCTCGACTGTCTTGTACGAACATCATCCAGCTCCCTGGCATGGCGGGATGGCTTTGGTGTCACGCTCAGATCAGACGATGGGGCACGGATCCTGCTGTGTCTCGGTGGAAAGGGGGTGCGGAAAGGCTTCACTGTCGAGTCAGTGGTGCCAGTGTTGTTTGCGCTCGATGTCGTTGCGCTACTGCGATCCGAGATTGGTGGTGATGGCGGAGTAGGAGAGTTTGTGATCTCGGAAGTGAGGCCTGTTGCTGGAGTATGGATGAATGGCGAACTCATACCAGAGATTGGCGAAGCGTCATCAGTGTAAGGTTGTGGTGAGCTTGGCGCAATGAAGGAAGTAGTGAGAAGAGGGAGAGGAAACTGACCCCCTTCGCGAGCCTCAGAACGTTTGAGTTTGTCTCTCAAAACATCTGCTTCGATTCTGAGATCCGACAAGTCGTCGCGGAGACGCTGAGTCTCAATACGCAACTGCTCTCTCTCCTGCTCTCCAATCCTGATATCCTCTTCCATCATGACACATCTCTCAATGCTTCCGTTCCATTTTCTCTCCAGATCCTCCAGACCAGCGCCCGTCTCACGAGCTTTCTTTTCAAAGTCATCGTTCACAATCTCTGCCTCCCTCAGCTTCCCCTTTGCTTCTCTCAACTCTTGCCTCAGGTTCGTCACCTCCCTCTGCAGCTCTGCTTGTGCCTTTCCAGACTCCGTTTTAGCCTGGATATATTTATTCTGCCATTCAGTTACTTTGTCGGTCAGCTCCTCGGCTTTCTGTTGCAGGGCACGCTCGCGCTGCTCAGCCGCCTCAACATCCTTCTCGAGCTCAGCTTCCAACTCTTGAGACGAAGCCTGAAACTCAGCAAGCTCGGATTCAAGTTGCTCGTATTGCGCTTTGTAGTATGCCAGAGCGTCTTCCGGTCTTGTAGAGGCGCTTGGAGGCGAGGAGGACGTCTCGTTGAAGTCAAAACCCATTGTGGAAATATGTTTGCTTGCTTACCGCAAGCTGTTGTAGTCGTCTATTTTATACGAGCACTCTGTGATGTGCCGTCGTCGTTTATGCTCTGCGCATTCTCTTGCTTGACAGCTGGCGTATCGAAATCGGTGGGGTCGACTAGTGGGGCCCGATAAAGCTGTCTGTGAATGATAGCTTAAAAGTTGTAACAATGCTGTTCTGTAGCAGTTGGATTTCCGGATTTCCGTTCCGTTGTAGTCTTCGGAATGCCACAAGATGCGAGAACCTCGATCTTCGCTCGTTGGATTCGGTGTTGTCTCAGATGTCGTTTGCTGTGGCGCTCGAGCTTCGTATCGCTCCTTGTCTTGATAAGAGTTTGCTAGGAATGCCCTCGGTGTCTCGATGTCGAAGAGATCATGTAGACTATTTCGTAGTCGTCGGCTCCGCGCAGCAGTCGTCGTCGGTCGGTCGTCGCTGTAGTGGTGTTGTCGGTGCCTCCTTACAGCTCACTGCCCAGTCGGCCAACACATGGATTAAGGTTGGCGGTAATCTTGGGTCCTGCGCGCTAGCCTCGTCACCCTGGCAATCGCGTAAACATGAGTGACTTTACACGTGACATGGCTGGAGACTTGCTGATAACAATCGATAAGATGTGCGATAAGGTTTTATCCTGGCTTGGCGAGAGAGCATCTCAACTTTCAAGGTTGCATGAACCGCGGAACTCACGAGCAGATTATGTATTTCTATATTTTGCTTATGGCGCCGTGTCAAGAAGGAAGGATACTAAGCTTGATAGTCTTGGCAAGTGGCCGCTTATAACCTTGGGATTAGAGATACTTTTAGATTTGCCACGGTTGCCCATAACCGTCGGTTTAACTGGTTAGTTCTCATTTGATGGTTGACAAGCTCAACGGCGGACCGAGAGAGTCTTTTTGATGTCTAGCCAGACAAAAAGAAAGCCGTGCAGCAAAAGCGTGAAGCCAAGAATGTGCAAAGAAAAATCACAATGCAGCGGCCAAATACTCGGAGCAGCAAATCAATGCAGCTTTGACCTCATTTATCAATCCTTCAACTTTTGCGGCCCACCTTACTCTACGCTGGTTGGTGGGCTGACGGCGGATCAAGGGGGGGCTAATGGATGCCCGCTGTGCGGGCCGCTGGGCACGTCCCTCCTTCAAGGATCCACTTAAGGGCTCTCTATCCATTCTCACAACACTCTGATGCAGTTTTTCATTCCTAATGTGAAGAATGAATGTTGAAATGCTCAACTATATGCAGAACTCGTGTTTTCCAAACTCCTGATATCCAATGCAAGCTGCGGCCAACATCTGTGTCTTTACGGCAAGGTTGACAGCATTGGAAATCGTCGACGGAGTCCTTACGGCCAACTCCCCTGTGCATTCAACTGGCACCAGCTTGTGTGCCCCAAACGCACCACACACACTCCTCAAATTTCCCGCTGGCCGCGGTGTGGATTTCACAACTCCAGCTACAGGGAGAATAATACTAAGTATAACTTGAAATCATTACGACAAAAAACAAATGCTGAGCATCGAGACGATGACATTTCCAGATGGATTCTGTGTGACCATCCTCAAGAACCGCGGCTTAGGTATCAGAGAGCCCATGCAAAATCCATCTGAACCCAACCGACAGAAATCTTGAGATATGGCCGCCGCCGCATCTTGGCTCCCGGTTTCGACCAGTGAGAAGCCCCTACTTACAATACGACGCTATTACAGTCGCACCCTGGCCGCAGCTCTGACTTACATTGCCATATCATTCTTCAGAACACCAGCTAAAACAAACCAGATATTGTCTACGGCGTCAATTTTGCCCCGAACCCAAATACTTGGGTCCGCTCAACTGTATCTTCCAGGTACGCATCGGTTGTTGAGCCACGTTGCATTAAAGTCTGCGATTAACTGATACTACGCTAGGTTGACGACTGGTCTCAGCCATGGACTTTCCCCAACAAGTTCGACCTTGTGCATCTTCGCCGCATGAACTCTCGTTCACCAGAGAGCAGTGGAAGGTCAACTACAAGAGAATATGTGAGTGGGTCCTTCTGAACCGGTTGCGAGCTTCCTGTCTAGGTATGCTGACAAACCCAGCAGCCTTGAACCAGGGGGATGGATCGAACAGGTCAGTTTACCGGTGACTATTAAAAGCAAGCCTAACATCATCAGGTCGAGTGTGACTTGACGCCCCAACCCAGCGACAACGCTCTCACCGCTGATTCCGCCCTCGCGGAATACTGCCTCACCATGAAGTGAGGGGCGGAAAGTATCGGACTCACGTGCTCAATTGTGTACGACATCAATGACTGTATCGCTGAGGCCGGCTTAAGTTAGCTACCCCAAACCCTACTTACCTTACTGTACACTGGCTAACCACTAGCAGTCAATGTGCAGGTGAAGGACTACAAAGTCCCTTTAAACGCACGGCCCCGCCATCCGACATTTAAACACGCCGGTCGCCTTTGTAACTACTAGCTGTAGAAGGTTGGCAGCGAGGCCTTGTCGATATGGCTCCTGGGCAATCATGCGGAACCGGCGTGGACGGCTGAGGAAGTGCGGAGCTGGTGCGCGATGATTCTGGAGGAAATGGATAACACGAAATACTATTCGTGGCATTCTAGCAAGAGAGAGTGGGGAAGAAGCCTAACGATAATCAAGCTGAGAGTGAGCAGCCGGAAGGTGAGGTTGTGAAAGACGATGACTAGAGTTTGGTGGTGTCCGGCGCAAGAAAGATAGGCCGGATCAGTGACGATGACTGGGTGCGAAGGAAGTAGGGTATGATGTTGGTATATCCATACTGTTAGGAATTGGGTCGTTGCGAAGTCACTCGATATGTACCTAAGTAGCGGTGTATTGGTGAAACAGTCGAGCCGCAGTTAAGTGAGGGCATACCTCATCACGGTTGTCCTCATCCTTCGACTCTCATCATCCATCATCAATAGATTAGTTGCCTCCTTCAAATTTTGGAAACCCGTTTGTGACATTATCGTATTACTATCTTCCACTCAAATCCCAACACATACTTCTCTAGCGTAATGAATATCGGAGATACACAACCCGCTTGCTTCCATTTTCTATATGACTCGCACCATTTCGTTTCAAGTCGTTTTTGAGTAGCTTAGCTTGGGTTCATTGGAAAGGTAAGTAGTGCTGAATGACGCGGTTTCAGAAAAGCGTTCTTGGCCCAGAAACGGCAGCATTGGGGAGAAGTAGCCAACTACTAGAGTATTTGTGGGCAAAGTACCTAGAGGTACTTTATCACATTTTGACTACTCATAGAAGTACTTGAGTACTACTTGAGTAGTTATAAGTAGTGCCAAGACCATATTTCAAGAGAGGAAGCGACGCGTGATTTGCTTCATCATATGCTATAGTCAAAGAGAAATCTCATATTGACTGATATAACTTCAATCAAACAATACGTTCTTCCACTTTCCTAGATTTTGCCTCGTATCACCCCAACTTGGAAAGCCCTTTTTAAATAGAAGCTTAGCGAGATTATCGCTCAAGTGACCTATATTACTCATAAATACCCAAGTAGTCCTGAGAGACTACTTAGCAAAATAATCGCCAAGAGGTACTCTACTTATAAACTGAAAAACGCTACGTAAGTACTACTCCCCTAACGCTAAAAAATGGGCTTTATTGCTTGTTCTTCAACTTCCATTCTAAAAGCAATCTGAAACATGAAAAATTACCAAAGTGTCAACGACGGCTGATTTTCCCAACTGTCACGTCTTGGAAATTTGACTTTCAAAACCGACACCTCGTAGTACCTGCTGCCAGAAAGCACAAGTCATCTCTGGCTTTCATGTTTAGTTACTCATCAGTAGCCTCATCAACACTCAGGGTAGTCCAATCAAGACTATTACCCTAACTGAGAACCCACTTGAGCTTCACAGCTGGGTGTGGAACAGAATATACCTATGCGGAATGTTCCTGGGAATATTCTTATTTTGTTCGCGAGAATAACCAGAATCAGCGTTGGGCGGTTAAGTAGCCAGTTAGGTTAGTAGAACGACCCATCTTTTTGAGATATACATCCCACGCAGGATGTCTTTTGAATACTAACCGGCAGTCAACGTCATGTCAAATTTCTGAAGCCCTCTGGTTCCTTTTCGGTGCAGACACAAAGTGGCCGGCGGCTGTGGATTAGCTACTAATTTCAATAACATGTCGATTTGGTTCGTGTTGTGTTGGATGGATATGCTGAGAAAGCGAATAATTGTTAGCCCCCCTCTGGCTTTACATAGGCCAGGGCAACAATCTACCTCGACCTCGAGTTAAAAACTTCATTAACGCAGGTGCTTAAGCAACACATAGAGAACGAGGAATATGTGTGGCCAACGGGTTTAAATTTTGACAACGTGCTGCCAAGAAACATCGACAGAGTCTGATAATAACACTTGAAATCCCATGTACGAGTCAGAACTTCGTGGACACTTCGGTTGTGGTCTGGTCAAAGCCCATTGCTTACGTCTTATGCAGCGGGAGAACAAAAGAGAAGCCGACGCGACGACTGGATGACAGACGAGGTTTGGAAGCTTACGTGACGATTGGCTGAATTGAGGGACATGAGAGGTGTGGATTTAGCATCGACGTACCGCGACTGCACATATCTGGCGTATGTAGGCTGCGCAATTGACATACGAAGGGCGGAAAAGGTGGCCTGTGGCTGAAAGAACGGGTGCTTTAACCGTCCGTTACTACTCGTAGTGGGAGGAAAGGATCAAGCGGGCACGACGACCCTCCGGAAATGGTAGACGCTACTCGTAGGGCAGAATTAAGCTACTGCGACCTTGCTGGAGAGGGCTGCAGGGTCAGCGCAAAGTGAAAGGAGGGCAGGGTGTTCCAGGTACTTGGACCTGTAGCCGAGACTCGTGGCCTGGGAGGTGGTGGCAACGACTTCAGGAAGACCTCGTGCGTGTCAGAACTTGCTGAAACAGCAAAGGAAGCTGACGATACAAAACCATCCAGTTGGCTTGGAGCTGGACATGTTTCTCTAGGTGTTTCGGGTGACTGGTTGACTGCGAATATTTGCAAGCAGTTCCGGGAGCGATCGAGAAATCTTGCCTCAAGCGACGTTTGGACGCACAGTCATCATCCAACATGCAGGCTCTGAGCTTGGGAACGGTGCAAGGTGAAGCATAAAACTCTTGCACATTAGTTGCAGCGGGAGTGTGGGCGAGGTGTGGTTGACAGTTCGGGCGAGCGACGAGTAGTTGTGGGGGATATGCAGGCGCCTTGAGCTAGGGAGAGAGGAGAGCTGTAAGTGGTGGATGGGATCAAGTCTGCGGCGAGTCGGCGAGAGAAAGAAGTGGTGGTGCCAGTGGCTTGGTGGATACTTGCGCTGCCACAAAAAGTGGTACCAATGTAATCCAGAGGACTGAGTCAACGGACGGCGAGAAAGAGAGGACTGCTTTGAGTGAGAGAGTTGGTGCTTGCCGTGTGAAGCAAAGGGCACGACGCTGAAACTTGGCCGTGTACATTTAGCTAAGTGATGGTCACAACGACGTTGCTCTTTTAGATAGGATGGGGATTGCATTATGGGTGAGAATTGAATGATGCCGTGTGGTCAATTGGTAAACAGTCGTAAAGGGGGTTGAGAGTGGGAAGGAGAGGTGAAAGACCACTGATCAGCCGAGCTGAAGCGAAGACTCGAGACACAAGACAACAAAGGCAAGAAAGTGCACAAAGGTTCTTTCCGAGTCACTTGTGAGACCGAATCTCATTCGCTGTCATCAGCTGTGAAACGAGATGGTGCAGGCAGTAAGGCTCGAAAGACAGGAGGAAGCAGGCAACACAACACACAACTAGACTGTGAGAAGTGGGAAGGCCACCAGGCTCGGCGCAGCAGAAACGGCAGAGGGTCAGTGAGTGCAGACTGTGTTTCACCCCTCCATCCCCTCCATCCCCTCCATTTCTACACTGAAAGCACAACAGCAGAGGGCGAGGCCAGTCAGGCTGGCCGACACTCCACCCTCATCCACTAACTGCAGCACCCTCATCCACCTGAAGATCGCCGTCTCATAGGCCAACAGGCCGTGGGTTGCCTGGACTCTCATGCGGACTGCGAAGGTAGTCATCGAGTACTGTAGGACAGAAGACAGCAATGGAGTCAACCGTCATTCCTTTAAACAAAGATGCGACACCTGAGTTAGTCCCATCTCTCCCTTCTGTTTCTTACACTCCTTCATCGTCAACATTGCCATCGCCACCCAGTTTGTCGTCGACGTCGCAATTTGCGACAACTACAAACTGGTTTACTTGTTGCGCCTAACCATTTGGCTTGTCTTATTCGTCCCAAGTACAAGTCACCGGCTCCAGCGCATTACGCCTGTAACGATACACAGCACAGCTCCCCAAGCCAACTGGATCAACACAGCCGGCCAAGCCCCACAGCCAAACACCTCTGGGTCGCCGTTTGTTGTGAGCGAGTACGTCTTTACCTCGGGAGTCCTCAACAACAAGACTGGCCACTGGGCAACTCTCTCAAGGCACCGTTTCTGTTGACCGACATTCCATCGATCTCCACTTCATACCATCCGTCACTGTCAACCAGTTGCAACGACAAATCACCGCAACAGCCTCAAGAAATTTCATCGCCAGCATCCTGTCGCACATTTCTCAGCGACGACACCATCGCTTGATCACTATCGATAAGATAATAAATCGCGTTGTGACAGTGAGCCCAGGCAGACAAGCATTCAGGCCGCAGCACCACCATCGCACCAAGCCGTAAGCGTTGGTCACCCTTCAGCACACCTTGTCAATCCCGTTGCCCGTCGCACGCTGCCCCTCCACTAACAAAAAGTTGACAGACCCCAGACTTTCATCGCGGCCGGACTGGTATCCACAACCCAACCGGTCCCGCTCTTAACCATCACTTTTCCCGTCCACGCCGTGTCATATCCACCACTTCAATCACCTGTCACCGTCAACCCTCCCACATAGTGCGACGACACTCTCGTCGTCGCCGTCGCAAAATACACAATGGGTCACAACAAAGGCCGCGTAGCCTATGTCGAGGATGCTGCCAGCGGAAGCGACGAAAACCAAACCGTGCGCGACAGCCGTCAGTCCGCATCAATAAAGAGGAAAGATAAGAAGACCCGCGAGGAACGACACAAGGAGAAGAGAAAGTCTCGGAGCGGTGACGGCATAATCAAAGTCGACAAGAAGCCTGGTGAAGAGACTATCGCTGATGAGGTCCGCGTCATTCCAGATCAGAAAGAGTCGCGACACAGATCACAGAAGAGCGAGCCGATAACGAGGAGTCCACGGAAATGTTCTAGGCCTCCGCCAACATCACGAGTCACATTCGACAATGCAAGCAGCGGACGGCCCAATAAGGATGATCCGAGGTACTTTGGCCGGCGACAAGATGAGAACGTCGTTATGTCACCCAGCAAATCATCGCGACCCCCACTGGCTCGCCAAATGAGACCAATGAGTGGCCACGGCATACGTGCGGCCCATCCACCAGTTTCGCGGTCAGCCAGTTTTCATCCACCGCCTGGTGTGCATTCACCGACTCCGATCATAAAGACGTACAGCCTGTACGGGAAACACATGCAGCCTATTGGCTACGACGCCGAGTACTTCGACGGTCCAGCAGCAATGCCACAGGTCAGCCACCTCGCTGATCGCTTCAGACACGCTGGTGGCGCCATCACACAGCCCGCGTCGTCCTCTGGCTACAGGAGAGCCTCGCAGCAGCAGATTGAGTACGCACAGAAAGATTATGAAGACGATGATTACGACGACGAAACAGATTATGAAGTCGAGCGTCTGGAGAAAGCAAGGCAGGCAGCCAAGATCAAGCAAGCTGAAAAAGAAGCAGCAAATCGCATTGCTCGGGAGGTAACAAAACAATTGCAGGATCTCCAGGACCGTGATGCAATGCCTCCACCGTCAGCAAATATCAGGCCGCAATCCAGCTTGCGTCATAACCGTGACAATTATCTACCATATCCAGATGCGAAAGACCTCACCAGACGAGACAACCATAATTCTGTACATTATGTCCGGCGCGACTCGTTTGATACCTCATCCAGACCAAGGATTACGCACGCTCCCCATACCGACCTTCCGATTCGTTGCCCTCGGAGAGAGGGCATGCGCCGTGCTCAGTCGACGTCGGTCGACTACGAGAAGGTGGGTCGCCATCGCCCAGACATTCAGATGGCCGGGAGCAATGGCCGTAGGAGCAGCTTTTACGGCGGTACATCCGGCACACCAAGCTCTGCGACGTCGACGAATTACGAAGACAAAGCACGAGCAGCCATGGGATATCAGGACGAGGTTCAAGGCTTCACTCCAGGTCTTACCGCTGAAGCCTTGAGGCAACAGCAGCGTACCATCGCCAGTAGCCGGAGCACTCGCAGCAGCGGAAGCAGAGATGTTGACAGCGAGCGTCCTCGCTCAGTTACCACAAAGACAACGAGAAGCGGAGGCGATGACGGCAATGCGACCACGTTCACCGTAAAGGGAAACGCTGTTGTCGAGATCGGTGGTTCTCGCATACAGACCACTGAAGAACAAGGACCAGTTGAAGTCACTACGCGTGAGACTCAATCTGGGATGAAAGCCATCGGGAACGGCAGTGAGGTTGCCAGCTCCTATGCGGCCTCTCAATTAGCATTCTCCGCCTCTGATGAGCGCAGGTTGCGACAAAACAGTCACAGAGACAGTTACAACTACGGGCGCTCTGCGAGCCGGGCTTTCAGAGATGAAGACGCGGCGGCGATGAGAAAATATCGTCTCAGTCGTCGTCTTGGATCAGAAATCAACTAGGCAACCGTCGTCAATACTATCCAACCCTCACCTTGGCGCCGATGTCGACACCACCATTTACGCTCCTATCATCCATCATACACCATCTACGACCGACCATTTGTCTACCGTTTATTTTGAACTTTACGCGATTAGTTTAGCCAGCGTTGCATTTATTTTGGGTTTAGCATGTTATCTGAGCGGTTATTTGGCATAGAAGCGAGAGGTCGCGATGTCATCTGTTATGAGCGATACGAAAAATTGGAATGACATTATGTAAGAAGTACGACTTCGTGAAAGAGTAGGATACCCGGATTCAATGTTATGTTTTCTTTATGGTGGAATGGATTATGCTGAAAATGGTGGCACGAGGAAATAAACAGCATGTAATGCATAATGGCAAACCGGCTGAAGCTATACTTGATTGCTATGCCCGAAGGTGGTTTGCACAGCACGGAATGCGATTGTATGCAGGCAGTGTGGAATGCCACATATATAGATGAGCACAAAAGCTTCGATGGATAGGTTCTTGCACAGCATGGAGTTTGTCTAAGTGGGCAAACACTGTACAAGTATGGGTGAAAAGTACAGCTAGCAGCTAATCGCGACGAGGAGCACAATTAGTTTAGAATGGCGGACAAAACCTGGCACTGGTTACTTGCAAATGCGCTAGCCCAGGCATATCATTATGACAGTGGCCTGCAGTAAATGATCAAAAGAATCCTCCACATTAAAGCTCTCTCGTCTGCCATAATGCGTTACCTCAATTACTGTGTATCTTTGCCGAGCGTCCTCCTTCCGTTTCGACCTCGCCGTCGCCACATCCAAGTTAACAGCACACTATCAAAATTTGCGCTTTGTGTCGCCTCAAAGCCTCGCTTTGCTCATTAGTTCATGTCCAAGCTCACAGATCGTCAAGACAAAACATGCGCGCTTCTCATTTTATCCATTCTAATTCCCCTCATCCCTGCTTATTCTCACCTCGCTCTGCTCCCTTATTTTTCCGAGCGCGTTATTTTAACGTTGATCCATGAAGCCAAGACTCATCAGTGCCTGATCGGCCCAGCTCTCCGAGTGACACCTTGATGGCTGCGGTGGAGCTGGCTGTGATGTCACTTCAACCCTTGTGCTGTTTAGGGCTAAGCGAAAAGTGCCACACGTGGTGGGTCTGTGCTCTGGAGATGGATGACAATGCGTTGCCGGGACAGCGAGGTGTCAGCTTTGTTTACGGGTGGGCCTGGATGGGAATTGGCGCGGTCAGAGCTTGGACTTCCCAGCCACGAATTTATGTCTGGCCAAGTCACCGATACACGAAACACCAGGACTGAGCATAGCAGCTCTGGAGATACACATTGCGCATTATTCTTGACGATATTGCCACGAAATAAACGAGCAATAAAAGAAGTTTTGTGGCACGATACCTTCCGGGAGAATACAGTAGAGCTTCGAAGCAAGCGGACGCGATAAGCGCATTCCCCCAAGTTGCGACAAGCTTGGTCTCGAGACTTGACAGCATTCCAGCAAGGAATCAACCCGGAAACACACTCGAAGCGCCACTTAAAGCGATCACACGATATAACCATTAGCGTTGAAGCTGGCGGCCAATCTTATCGCAACACATTCTTCGCGTCCATCAACCATCAACCACGCGACAGCTGTCTAACAGCTCCATTCTTCGCGTCTCGAAGCATTCCACATCCACTAAACCCACACAACCGTCACGATGGCGCCCGTACCAACCGCCATCTCCACCTCCCTCACAGCCGTCATTGAGCACGCCAAGCGCTCTGGCTCCTCCATTCGTCTTCTCTCATCCAACATTTACAAGCGCGCGGATATCGATAATCTACTTCTGAACACCTTCTCTGAGATCGCTAAGCGCCAGAACGCTGCTTTAGACAAGGAGTTCAATGACGATGGCTCCAAGAACCCAGACTGGCGTTCAGGTCAGGGAACAGTTCCGCCAACTAGTGTGCCATCGAATGCAATATTTGCGGTCTTTGGGATTATTGGAGCGGGATTCGTCGTCACCGCCATATGGTTCTTCATGGCTGCCCCCAACGGTGGTTTCGTCTTCAGAGACGGGGATTGGGAGGAGTATAAATCTACTGTGTTGAGGAGGAAGGGACCTAATGGCACTACATTGTCCGGAGCCACTGCGTCCACCATGTTGGGAGGAGGATCTGTTGTTGGCAAGAGACAAAGAAACCTCAGGAAGAAGTTCGGAGGGGGAGGGAAGGAGAAGTATAGAGATGATGTTACGGATTTTACCGAGACGACGGCTTATACTGGGCATACGAAGAGTGAGTTGACGGGCACGGAGGTTACGGATAGTCTGGTTGGAACGGAGACGCTGGTTAGTGAGGACCAGATGACGTCTATTACTCGTGGTGTGAGCGGCGCGTATCGGAGGGAGAAAGTCGAGACGGAGAAGGGTGGTCGGAGACATTTGCATGCTGAGAAGAAGGCGGCTAAGAAAGCCAAGAAGGAGCGCAAGCTCCACGATGAGGAATCGAGTATTGGGTTTCCGGAGGAGAGTGTCTACGATCCACATGACGAAGCGATTCGTTCATACCGCGAAGAGAAGCCTGCCCGTGTCGGAGGAATGAACAGAGAAGCAGACGGTAGCGCATTCGGCTCCTCATACATTGGTAGCGATGTCACCGAATCCCTTATCTCGGGCCGTCAAGAAACTCCACGGAACTCTCCGGAGAAGAAAGATCGCAGATCAAGGAGGGGTGGATACTCGGAGATTGCAGCGAGCGTTGATGGGCCTGAAGTCCTTCAGTCACCATCACCAACTAAGCAGAGGGGGGGAGGCATCCGTAAGGTTGAGACAGTGTACGAAGCCGACCGCGCCAAAGGCGAAGCGCGTCGCCTGCGTGAGCGTGCTAGAGCGGATCAAGCCAACAGAGCTGCTGAGGATGAGGGTGTTCGCCGGAACTTCTCTTTTAAGCCAGGAGATGATGGACTTTCTGCTGTTTCCGATGAGAGCAAGGAGGCGAGGAGGGAGCGCAGGAGGAGAGAGAGGGAGCAGAGGCACTCGAGGGTTCGGGGGGCCTTTGATGAGAGGAGCGAAGTCTCTGGTCTTACTGCCTCTACCGAGGACAGTGGAACTAAGGCGTATCATCATTCTATCCCTGGCTTAAGCAGTGCTGCGGGTGGTGATAGCTATGCGGACGAGAGAAGAAGAAGACGCCAAGAAGGGGCCAATTATGGTAGATCTTGAAGGAGTAACCAAGTGGACACAAGCTCTCCGCGTCGCTGCTTAGATGGCGTTTAGGCAGGTTGAGATTGATTTTGTGGCGGAATGGCGCGAATCGTTGTAAATTGTTTGTCTGGACGGATTGAGTGATGGAGTGTTGTTACATGGCAGAGCAAGGGAGCATGTGCATACGCTGGAGATATTTATGATAGTGGCGAGGAATAATGAACGAATAGACGCTGTCAACAGAAAGAAGTTATTGTTAGATGTATATGAGACTCGCCATAACATGAGCGATAACAACGACGCTGGTCAAAACATGATTCTCCAATTTTCTAGAATGAATCCTTCTGAAAGCTCAATCGCGACAAACGGAGATGCGCTCCTGCTGTGGGCTATCATGGAGAAGAAAATTGCGAGCAGCTGTTTATCAGTAATAAATGCACTGGAACAACCGGATTCTGTCGTCGATATGTTGCGGCCACCTGCAGATTTAAAGCTCGCCCTAGGGCTGACCATACTCACTAGTTCGGCCAATAGCGGCCACGAGATCGTGATTCCTCCCATTCTTTGACTCAGTTTAAGGTGGGCATGGGGGATATAAAGCAACTCAGTGTAACCATCTCCTTCAACCCTAAGCGTGGGGGTGTCGTGAAGTCGATGCCTCCAATATATGACGCTTACGCATCTTGGCCACCTTGTCGAATCCAAATCAAGTAACCACCATTTCATGCAAACTCTACTTCGGGACAATGAATGGACGTGCATGATCCATCAAAGTCTTCTTTCGACATCGTGCAGAAAGACCAGCTTCCGGGCCTTTATCGTCTCGCGATGGTTTCAAACGATTCATGCGTTCTTTTCTCGCGGTACCTCTTTGATCTTTGAGTTTTCGAGACGACGAAGAGAAGTTGCCCGAGCAGTTTGCTCGGCGGAACAAGAAAGTGCTTTGTCCACATTGCGCACGAGAAGGAAAGCGCGGAGAGTTACGGAGGCTAACCATTTAGCTCTGCCACAAGTGTGGAACATTGAGGAGCTTGCTCCACCGGTAAGCACGGGCAGCCGTATTTCCTTTTCAACGACTTTCTTACATAACCTTATCCATTTCTGACATCTTCGACAACTCTACACCACATTATCGGAAGCTCCATATCGTGTGGTATGAGATGGCGCAGTTCTCAGCTTACGAGGTTTAAGCATCATGTCGTGTCCACCAGCATGTGACACCCCGCGGTGACTCCGCCCACCGGTCATCTGCCGCCTCCGAGGCACCCCTCCACGCCGCCGCTCACGCCGCCCCAACCTTGTCTCAGAATGACTGCGATGATCCTGTTTCGATTACTCGTCCTCCTCGCACCAAAGCTCCAGTCAAATCAACACCCTCAGCACTCGGTGTGAAATTTCAAGGCAGCGCACGGGCGAATCAAGGTTTTGCGATATATTGATTCAGAAATGATTGAGGTCTTGGTGGAAAGTGGGGGTGGTGTGGCGGCCGAACGTGCGCACCTGAAGCAGTGAAGAATGTGATATGTCGACTTTTCGAGCCAAGTGCCGCCTGAGTGGGGAATGGCGGACATGGGCATGTTTATTTTGTCGTCACATGCACCATCTTATCTTCAGATTCCGTCGTATCTCGCACCATCTTGTGCTTGCTGGTCCTCCAACCTCGAGGATTGGAGCTTCTGAGAGGGAGCGGTGAACCATGAAATCACGAGACTTAGCAGTAAACAACCTAAACTGGTAAGCTAAAGGGCGGAGGTTGGTAGGCGGCCACACCAACTCGCTGGAGAGACCACAGTGGTGACACATGAGCTAATGAGGTAGTGTCATCTCCTCAGCAGCTGGAGGCATCAACGATCAGCAGTACACGACACGGCTGGCGCGGCTATCTTACTGATCTCGCATGCAGTTGTGTCCATGACTTGTGGTAACGGTCCTGGAGTACGAGCGCTGAATATAAGTAGGTTCTGGCATCCTCGACTTTCCTCCGATTAGTTTCTGAGCTTTCTTTTTGTACGCTCGGTTCGATCATACACAAGAGGGATATAGGAGGATTAACTGCCGACACATAGAGGCACAACGACAAACACAAAGCTTGACAAAAGGATTTGTACGAGCTCTTTGATATACCGCGGCTCAAAGGAATCAACGTCTTTCGTTCTACAAGCATACAGGCGCACGTCGAGCACATCCAAGACTTCTTTAAACCGAAGATTATAAACACATAGCCACGGCTATACACAAGGCCCTAAGGAGCAACAAACAGGCAACCACAACCATGCCATCAGGTCCACACCACCTCCCACGCCGGGATTCCTGGCCACCAACCATCATCTCCTTCCCACCTCTAAACGAGTCCGAATCCTGCGCTCCGTCTTACAACCCATCCTACCACAACGTTTCTGCCTACCCCACTTCAGCCTCCGCGTCGTTCCCCTCTTCATCAGCCGACCTCAACATTATGGACATCGACGAAAATCCATTCTCATACTTCCTCGAGACCCCGTCAGTAGAGGACTACGACGACGTCGACCTCTCCGCCGGCATCGAGTCCACCTCTGCCTACCCCCAGGAAGTGCGCGAGGTTTCACCCTCTTCGTTGCCAGACGGCCTAATAAGAGACACAAGGGAAATGGAGAGACTCACCCGCGAAGAAGGCCGCCGCCTAAGGCGCGAACGCGAAGCCGAGAAGCAGAGGGAAGAGGAGGAGATGAATGCCTGGCTCCGCGCACCGCTTTCGCTCCGGGACTTTAGTGAGAGGCAACGCTCTTCCTCGTCATCGTCAAGTAAGAGGGCAAAGTCGTCGCAACACTCCGCTATCCAACGAGGTCGTAATGTCGTCCGTCTTCCGACCCATGGTGGGCGGAAAGGGAGATCGAGGTCAATATCTAGTCCAAGACCGCATAGTTGGAGGGAGCCGAGCCCGGAGATAAGTGTTATTCTTGAGGGGGATGAGGATATGATCATGGAAGAGGCTGAAAGGGAAGCAACACCAGGGTTACTTAGCGATGTTGGCTCGGGAATGGAAGAGATGGGTGACGAGCCTGTTGTGGTACGGAAAAAAGCAAAGATTGAACAGCCGAAGAAAACGGTTAGGTGGGCCGCGGTGGAGAGTACGGAGATTGATGGATAAATGAACAAGTAACAAAGATGGAAGGGAGGGTTGGGTGATGATTGGATGAGAATACGAAGCATGAAATCGAATAACTATGAAATTTACATTTCGCCAAAGCTTCCGTCGATCCACATTCCTCGGTTCCCGAAAGCTTGATTCATGTTGCTTGCTACCTCCGACCATGAAGCCCGCGTCAGCCAGCTGAACGATGACGGCTTGACTTCTGCTGTTTCCGCTCGCAGCTCGACTGCCATCATCGAATTCACCAGCGTCAATGCCCAGCGCGAGCGGAGCGTTTTACGCACCAGCCAGCCAAGCGATGACGTCTTCTCTCCTGCTGCTGCTCACGATGTTACCGGCGATGAGGCTCGCGCGAATCATTGAAAGCGTCGACGCGATGATGATGTGATCTACCTCGAGGACGGCAGCGAGGCCTATTATGGCGAATTGGACGACCTTCACGTCGTGGATAAGATCGCTGTTAACAGATGGCCTCCCACCCCAGAACCGCTGGGCGAAGTATGCTACACAGCAGCATTCGAGTGGTGGAAGAACAGAAGTAAAGATTTGGCGTGCGTCGCGAGGGGCGCAGAGGTTACGCATAACCATGACAACGATAAAGAGGCATCTAGGGTATTTAAACTGGGCAAGATCACCTCTCGAGAAACTTCAGACCAAGAAACGTGGGCTGTTTGTGTTTGGACGGACTCAAGAGTGAAGTTGGGCACGGTGCCGGAGTCGCTCTTGCGACACTGGAAAAGCAAGCGCCGCAGATAGGATTCCATGAAGGCCTTGAAAGGCTTCGATAATGAATCTGTTTCGTTGTTTAATTCTTGATGATGTCTCGAGATATTGTCCAACGGTGTCGCAAACTTGTTTGATTTTGCCGATGAAACAGTTATCTTACCTTAATTCACTATTAGTACAGTGCGTGCATGCAGCTTTCGAGGTCGTGTTGACGCACAGTCTGCGAGAAGTTCCGGCCGGAAACATCGTCATCATACTACTGCCTTTACGAACAATCTATAATTACAAAAGCCTCTATCACAGCGCCTGTAGGTCATTGCGATCTTTGCAAGCGGAAACTTGTGGGTTCACGGCCCACCTAGACATCTTTTTAGCTACGTCCATACGATCTTAAGGTTATTGTCCCTACGTTGTTAGATGGCTGTATGTGCGGTAGAGAGAATGCCTAAAAGCGGCGCTCGCGATATGACAATCCAAGTGAAGGCCCTATGTGAACACCGACACTACACTGCCCTTTGACAGCCTTCATGGGTGTTTCCGAGGCTGCTCAGCCTGTCCCCAAAGCCGAGTCCTCGGTGCTGCCACCAACGCCTGTACCCAGCCTGGCCCGTGCGATGACGGTTGAAGCTAACGGACTTCGTAGTTAGCAGCCCTGCTTTAGTGGCGGCTACGCTATCGCCTGTCAAAAATTAGTGAAGTGGCATTGCTACGGAGGCGGCTCATGCGCTATGACAAAACACTAGTGCTGCCGCCAGTAAAGCTTGGTGGGTACAAAAAATATTTTATTGTAATAGCGTAATATAGCATAAGCCTGCATTATAGTGCAAGCCTTTTTTACAATATACACCGGTTGGTATACACTGTGACCATAACAGAATACTGCCCTTTATTGTGCGGATGGTGATGGTGGTTGTTAGTTCGTTCCTTGGTATTGAAAGTCGTTGGAAGATACGTGCGATCGAACAGTGGACAGCATTGAAGCTGATCGCAAGAAATACTCGCTCAAAGTCTACAGTGGCTTGCAGATTCGTCCGCTTCGACTTGAAAAAGTGGCTGGAGTTGCCGAAGTCGATGCGGTCTATATAAATAACGACCCTCGGTTTGACTTTCAAGCGAGCGTTTTTGATCCTCGGGATATCCTACCAATGTCCTCTAGTTTATTTACCACAGCAACTTACTATGACACTTATGACGACCGAGAGAGAGAAGAGCTACTACTAGCTCATTTCTTCAAATATCGAAGCATCAGTACCTTCGTGGTCGTCATGTCTTGCCCCTTGGCAGGTAATTATAAAGGAATTCTTGGTGTCAATATTTAACTCGTTACTCGAACATTTCCTATCTCAAAACCCTAATATTTCATTTGATCTTCGGATGATCTGTGCCTCACCAGACGTCAATCCATCGTTCTCATCCCACTTTCCCAGGCCAAATGCTTGAACGCCTTCTACATCGCTATTCTCTCTCACGAACTCCTCAGATGCTCGTCCGACATGTTCACTCTCCCCCTTTCCTCCCGGAAAGTCAGGACCAGGTGTGCCATTAAGGAACGCATCGCGTTGTGTGGCCAGGTATTGAGCATTAGGCTCGGTGAGCGGGCAGACGGGAATGTACATGACGCTGGAGTCTATGGCGCCGTTATGAACTTCGTCGACAGCGTGAATAGTATCGCAATGCCAGACGACGTAGTCTCCAGGATTGATCGTCGGAACATGGACCATTGTGTTGTTAAGTTCGAGATGCGGGTGTAGTATATCGTTAAGCTCTTGGCCATTGCCGGGGTTTGCACCTTGAAGTTTGCTGGTGTTTGGGCTCTCGAGGGTCCAATTTGACTTGTCGAGAAATTCCTCTCTCCCACTATGGATCCGTTCGGTGCGTGGCGAGAAGAAGGGGCGGAGAAGAGTGTATGCAGTCGACAACGATAAAATAGGGTTGACCATGAGCGTGCCCTCCCCAGGTGCAGTCTTGGACGTACTCAACCAGCCCTGGAACATACGGAACATGGAGCAATTTCCTGCGCCACCGTATAGATCAGATTCCACAGGAATGCGGCAGCTAGACTCCCAAGGATCGTACTCTTCCCAACGGCCCTGGAAGATCTTGTCGTAGACATGCCCGGCGCCATAGCCGTTATCTTCCCACCGCTCGACGCTGCCACCGTCAATGTGCGGCCCAAGCGCAAAACTAGTATCGCCGGGTGTGCGAATTCGAAGGCGATCAGCGTAGGAGGTTGGGTGAGAGCAGGATATTAAGGCGTTCGGATCGGCTGAGTGCCATGTGCTCATCAGGAATTTCTGGATTGCAATCATGCTTGGGTCGGCGCGGGCTTTAATCTGAGACGGAGACCAGTAGAGCTCGTAGACTTGTGGATCATGTTGCGGGAAAGCTGGAACGAAATCAATCAAGGTCTTCTGCCGAGAAAAGTTTGCACGATCTTCATACCTTTCGTTGTGGGATTTGCGCGGATGTACTCCTGAACATCTTTCTTGTACTTCAGAGCTTGCGCTTCATCGATCACATTGCGAATAACTGCAACTCCGCGATTTTTCAACTCCTTCTGAAACGTGCCCGAGGCATGGTTGATATCTTTGAAGTCTATCTCGGGGATGGCGTTGGACCCTACAGGCATTAATATTTCCCTAGGTGCTGTGGTTCATCTGAGAGGGACCAATGCAAGACGGCCCCAGTACGCTGAAAAGCCCCGAAGAACATCTGTATGTGACCAAGCATACTCGTATTGAATAAAAGTACATTTGTACTCAACAAGAACACTCGTATCCCCCACAGTACACTCGTAGTAGAGCTACATATGTATAACGAGACGATGTCTGAACACAACTGCAACACCTGCTGGCATGTAGATAGGTCTTACCTTTTTCTTTGATCACGACGACCTCATCCTGTAACCGATCTAGGAGTCTGTCCCAGCTGGCCTTTAATTGCTCTTCATGGCCTAATATCAACCGTTGCTTTTGTTTTGCGAAGCGATCTGGGAGGGGACGGGCCTCTTTGCTGGACAAGGACACGAAGACATCTGATATATCGCCTTCCGGTTTGGCATTTGAGGTTGCGGTAGCGGTTGCACTTGGTCGAATGGCTGAAGCAGTGTTCGTGTTTCGGATAATCTTGGGGAGCGTATTCCGAATCAGTTTCGACATTGTGTTGGAGGCGTTATTCACGACTTGGTTAAATGTTAAGATGTCTGGGCTGGGAATTGAAAGATACCGATGGACGCACTATAAAGTGTCTTGGGATGAGGAGTCATGAAGTTACTTATACACTTTTCATGATGGTAAGTCCACTGTCGGAGCTGCCAGATGGGTATGAGAGGCAAAGGGGAGGCAAAGGGGAGGCAAAGCGGTGATGCCCAAACCGGTTAGAGGCTGCGGTGTTACCCGAACAGATTCTGATCTGCGCTCTTGCGCGCTTTTCGGCACAGGAAGCTTTTCATATCAATATCGAGGCTATAATACTTAAAACCTATGAACGTCATGTCCCATGAAGGCGCCGAGGATCATGGCCAACATGTTATATATGACTTGAGGCATTCTCGATCGTAGGAATGGCCGGCTCAACTTACACGTGACGATCAACGGAGCCCGGACAGCCGTGGAGCCAACAAACGTCAACACTTTGTGGCAACAACATCCAACAAAAGCAATACGTGGAATACGTCAAGCATCATTGTCTCCACATACATGGAGCTCAAGTTTGTGGCGAGCAGCCCGGATGTTAGAACGAGCTTGAAGCGATCGGAAGCATGTCAAAGCTGTCGGAAAAGAAAGGTAAGGAATTTTGGCTCCTGGCTGTCCGATTTCCTTCTTCCTCCCCAAATGGAGACGGACATAATATATCTACTACAAGTGTAATAGTCCTAGTATCCTTCGACGTATTATCTACTTATATCCCTCGTTTACCGCAGCTTTACATTTCTAAGTGCGACTCGTCATTTTCGAGTATGACGTTGCCTATGTTTGCGCGTCACAGGTTGTGGATATTCTGAGTATTCTTTATTATTTGTAATGAGCTCGCATAGGTGGACTCAGACGCCGACCATTAATGGTTGTATAGAAACGTTGCCAACATGCTTTCCGTGAAGGTACAGAAGCGGGTCCCAGAAGCCCGCGCCGTCTGCACCTTGTCACAACCGTGCCGGAAGGAGATCGAAATGAGGCTCACTCTACACCTGCATCGCTCATTGTAAGTCAGACTAACCCTGGCGACTTACACGTCAAGTGTCCAGTTTGGCGGTTCGTCGGAGATCTAAATCCGGAGGCATTGTTTCATAGGCAGTCGGAAACAACGGGTAGTCCCAGCCAGGATAATGTGGGAGTATGGCAGAGTCACCACAAGCGCAGCGTGCAGTCTACTAGCACGGCCAGGCCTGGTGAAGGTGCCCGCCGAGCTAGCCCCTACGACGATATCACACGACCACTTAACAGCAGCTTTCAAAGCATCAGACAATGTCCCGACGAACTGCTACTACCGCCAATAGGCGATCAAATGGCGCTAGTCAAGATTTACTTGGAGAAAATGAACTCTGTTATACCACTCATCGACGAGACGGCCTTTAGGGTTGACTCCAATGCGTCCGCATCAAATCGAAATTCGCCAATTCTTATACAAGCAATGTGTCTTGTCGCGGCTAAGCATTACGATGCCAGAGAACACTTAAGACTTCCCGGAGATTCGGAACTTCAGACAATTCGAGACTTCTGTCATGCTATGTCTAGCTCGCTGGACATGGCTTTCCGAAATCGTGTGGAAACGGACAAATTGACGCTGATTCGCGCACTTGCGCTGAGCTCACAGCATGTAGAAGGAGTTGACGGGGCTGAAGAGTCTTCAATGCAATTGATGCAAGCGATACATCACGCTCAGACTCTGGGCCTGCATTTGGATAGTGCAAAGGCCGAGATGCAAGACGAGTCTCTTGGAAATCTCTTCTGGAGCCTGTGGAGCTTGGATAGACTGAACGCGTGCATGAACGGAAGACCTATCATAATGAGCAATATCGACATTGGTATTAAAATTCGAGTGTCAAGAATACACAACACCCAAGGATTCCGGGCCTGGTTAGGGATAGCGAATATGATAGATCAAGTTATTGAATTTTATCGACCTTCGGCAAACGAACATTTGACGGGCTGGGAGAACGATTTTCCAGGGTTCGAAGAAATCATCAGAGATTGCGAAGCCATGAAAATGTCACCAGATACACTTCGTAAGGTGGCCCTTGCGATTTATACACACAATCTGACAGATGGCTAGAAACATTAGAGCTCTTCTATCACGCGGTCGCGATCACTTCAAACAGATCTCGATCATTTAGGAACGCACCCAAGTCGACTCCTTCATCAGTGCGCCAAGCTTTCTCTGCAATTTCGATTATCGATATCCTTGAGGAAAAAAATAGCAGGAACCTCCTGCCGCTACCGATTGTACCTTACGCATTGTCATTGGCACTCAGTGTAGCGTACAAGCATCTTCGCCAGACGGGGCTCCTTACCAGGAGAGTCCGGGCTATGACGCAACTGAAGCGCTGTTGTACTCTATTGGATGCCCTGGCTCCTACTTGGTGGTCTGCAGATGCCATGGCGAAGCTAGGTAAGAGGGCACTGAATGAGGCGAACAAACCTCCTGTGGCCAACGCAACCCGGACTCAACAGGCACGACATTCCGAACAGGCTCCTCACGAAACCGAACCAAGAGAGACAAGTGTCAATCAGGTAGATGCCGGCTGGGTTCACGAAAATCCGCAGATCAATACCATCGTTCAGCGAAAAACTACCGGCAGAAATGTTACAGGTGCAGTCGCCCCAGCTGATGATCGGATGCTAGGACCTGCTCCCAGCAATCTATCAGGCTCGAACGGCGACAATAGCACGGCCGAAGAAATCGCAATTGATTTCAATGATCCCCTTCCTTTTGACACAACCTTTGATGGCATTGACCAGCTTCTGGGCGACTACCTCGATCCCAACCTGCCCACAAACTTCGGAGATCCCTTGTTTGTGGACGATTTCTGTTTGTGAAAACGAAGGCCCTGTATAAGGTTTGGTGTATGATTATTAGTTTGGCCATCGATATATCGAGGATGTCGCGAGGATCAGATTACGTTTTACGATGCCTAACTTTCACGACTTTCTCGTAGTTGTATATGAAGTTTGTCTCATGCCGTTCAATTCCATTTGAAACCCTAATTGTGCTTCATTTAGACCGGCTGTTAACAGTTAATGCGGCTCTGACTGAAGATGTTGCTCCTGGCGTGATGGCCCCGGGAGAATGCGGAATAGGTAATTATGGCATACAACCACTTGGTGCACCGAATTATATGAGAACAAACAGGCAAGAGATGGGCGTACAGCGTGCGAGAACACACTACGTAGAGATTACATGGTACAGAGGGTTCAGTGCAGTGCACTCTTATCACTACACACCACTGGATACTTGGCCGGCTGGGAGTGCCACTGGCCAAACGTGGTGTTGTAACCGGCCATCCACACTAAGAGACCAGGGCCGCATAAGAGGTAAGAGGCACAAGTTCTAGATAATATGAGAAAATTGTCGAATGGGATTAGAGGCGGTGAAATATCAGGTGGGCATGGGTGCAGTGGGGAAGTTCGATGCGATCTATCGCGAGCACTGCGGGACAGCTGACAACAAAAAAGAAAATCAAAAGAGGATGTCACCCAGAAGGAAGGTACACAGGGCCCCCTGTGAGCATTTTAAATCAGTCTGTAATGCAGCAACATCTGAGGATTTTGTATACAGCCTTTCATAGATTGAAGAAGGGAGACAGGGGCGTACGGCCAGACTTGGCATAGGTCAACGTGCTCGTCAAGCTGAAGAACTAGAAGGAGAGCGAGGAGGCTTTCCCGGCAACCCACATCAAAAGAACTTATGGTTAAGCACAAGTCTCAGCGAAGGAGCTCATGGTTAAGCCTAAGTCATCAAAAAAGCTCATGGTTAAGCCGATTTCTCAACGCCATCCATACACTCTTCAGCTCAGCTGTAGCAGCCTGCCACCGTCATGGACGAGAATGGGAATTGGAAGATTATGCCACTTTTTGAATTCCTGATGAGCAGCCGCAGTATCGACTCGGAAAGGAAACGTGCACTCGCATGGTGAGAACAACCATGGGAGACGGTAAATGAAGTAGGAAAGATGGTGCGAGCAGCGTCAAGGGCTTGATCAAATGAAGTTCTCGGTCCTACTGGTACTCGCAACCGGGTTTCGCCGGAAAGGCTGGCGTAGCACTGCTTGGAAGCCGCAGTTCAACTTAGGACATTCCACCACCCTTCTAAATGCCATTTGCGAATGAAAACAAAGCAGACGGAGAACTAATGATGAACTGAAGGAGAGAAAGCTTGTATGCCAAGGGACAAAAACAAAACCCAAGATGATTTGGCACAAATGCCGTAAGTTGCGTCGTGATACGCCAGCGCCCCCCCCGGTTCCTATTTGAGAGGCTGTGAGTGAGTGTCATTGCATGACTTTTTCCCTTTCGACATCTCTATCGCTGGACGTTGGTGCAGCTGAATCTCGCTGTCGCTACCTATGGCGACTTCTGGCAATATCTCTTCTTCCTCCTCAGTCACATCTGCATGTGCTTCAGCATCCATCGGTGTAGGGACGGGTGGCCTGTCCCTTACGGTCTTTTCGTCGGCAACACTTCTGCCAACCCCGGTGGTACCAGCTACAGCAACAGCGACTACACCAGGCCTACCAATACCTGACGATTCTACCTCTGCCTCAACTTCTGCTGAAGCTACGCCTCTTCCCCCTTCAACATCGGTTTTACCGTTCTCTTTGCCTCCCGAAGGCGTTTTTTTATCATACGAGTTATTCGATTCTATCCAAGCGCACGCAAAATTAGCTGGTTATGCCTTTATAATTGGGAAAAGCGACACAAAAAAGGTCACGATCGAGTAACTTGTCGAGGGTGTAGGTCTACAGGTCATATTCGGACGTGTCCAAACAGGCCTTTTGAAATGCCTTATAATTATAATACTTCAAATTAAGACTCATACACCAAGATATAATCATGCAAAAAAACATAAACCACTTCTATCTTCACAACGACATCCTCCTTCAAGCCTACAATAACGAAAGAAACACCATGTATCAGCCAAAGCAACCCGTCTCCTCCTTATTCGCAATCGTCCCCGCATTACTGTCATCTCTCTGCAATGGCAATGATCTTGCCTGCTGCGTACAAGTCGCGTGTCCCATCTTCGAAGGAAACAACACTGGCACCGACTGCCACATCGCCAACTAAACGCTGATCGCAGTGGGTGTCACGTCTTTCTCTGTGTCGATTCCTGGTCAAGAAGATCTTGAGCTGGCATGGACCGTGGGCCTTCAGCACTATGACAACATCGACCCTTCGGATTCATACAAGCGCAATATCGAGCGCGTTCATTACCTAGGGATCCCGCCATCCGTCGACTTGACTGCGGATGATTTAGGCTATGCCGGCTGTGCAATCTCGGAAGTACAGTGCTATCGATTTATTTGCTTCAGCCGTCTTCTCCAGAATCCGTGGTGTAAGAGTTCATTTCACTCCCCAATCCTGTCCCAGTACGTGGCTCGGCCTGGGTGCTTCCTTGAGTAAGATGATTAGAACAAAATCTTAAATCTCGAATCATTTAGCATGACAATGTGTTGCATAAGGATACGGAAGTATAGATCGATCGCGCGGATAGTAATTGAATCAGAGAAGAAGTTGTTCTATGGCAAGATGTGTTAAGTACTGGTCTATTTAAGCTACAGACAGGTGAGGCGAGAGGATGGCACATCGCCAGGAGCTTTCAGAGCTCTTGAGCACATTGATACCGCCCTGAACTCCAAAGTTGGAGTGATCTGCCGCCCCATATTACCCTTCAAATCCTTTGAGGCGTTGGTTGCCAATCAGCTCAAGTAGCGCCTTGGAGATCTGCAATACCAAGACCAATCCTACGCTGATCTCATCTCAACAGCCGCCTTACGTAAGGCAGTCTTGCTGATTCATAGTGCGTTCTCACCTAGTTTATACCATAAGGAGGTTCCCAATACACTTGGTGAAGCTCACGATGGGAAGTGGTTTTGTGAGAATGTCTGCTATCATGTCCGCTGTCTTTAAGTATTCAACAGTTGCCTTCTTATACGTGATAAGTTCTCTGATGTAATGATATCGAACGTCAATATGCTTCGTACGTTTGTGTCCAATAGGATCTTGACTCAGAGCAATGCACGCCTGATTGTCACTGTGCATTGGCACAGCTTGGTTTTCTTCAAGGAAGTCGAACTTCTGGAGCTCCTTGAGAAGTGTGCGCAGCCATTGTCCCTGCTTGCTTGCATCTGATAATGCGATATACTCTGCTTCAGTGGTGGAGGTTGATACACATCGCTGCTTTGTAGATGACCAGCTCACTGGCCATCTATTCAAGAGGTGGATGCATCCAGAAACAGATTTCCTGTCCGTACAGTCACCAGCATAATCAGCATCACTGAAGCCATGAAGCCTGTATCCAAAATCGATTTGGTGAGCACTGGGCTTGGCCCCAAATGCCAGCTTCAAGTGACGAGTGCCACTCAGGTATCTGAGCGCCTGACGATCGTGTGTGACATCGGGACGGCACCGACCAGGCGGTGAGGCGGGGGCGGGAAGGAAGGAAAACAAGCACGCACGGTATTCCCCTTCGCAGAAGTAGCGCCGGCACACTACCGACTCGGTAAGGGAAGACTAGGGAACTAGGAAGCAGTATATAGAGCAGGCCCTCTTCTCGAAGGGGAGGGCCAGAGATTAGTTTGTGGAATACATACCTGTTTACGGAGTTGATATCGCGGTATTAGCACTCTGCCTACAACAACCTTACATTCTAATCTCTCTACCCTCACGGGTGACAGCACGCTACGTGTGAGGTTTTACTGGATAGGGAACCACGACTCTGATCGGTGACGATGTATCCTGAGGCTAGACAAAAGTCTGTATCAATCACCCATGTATTCTTTA
>RCNJ01000162.1_pt1 | contig 51473 bp, 54 predicted proteins | sample 2041171 | NCBI WGS metagenome assembly RCNJ01 (sample SAMN09708213, study PRJNA481090) | feces metagenome | biome: feces | host: Pygoscelis adeliae | place: Antarctica: Rookery Lake | collected 2010-03-01 | reverse complement strand
CACCCCCCCCCCTTGCTCCTTTCCTTCTTTCGTCCTTACTTTCCTGCGAACCGCCTTTCAAGGCGAGTCGTCAATCATAATCACACCTTCATTGCGGTAACTAGGCATCCTCCGTCCTTTTTTATATCCACTTAGTGGCCAAGTTGGCTGTCTCGACTGCTCATGACCATTCTGAACCCGAGGACCACCATGTTGCTGATATTGTTGCGGCATCTGACATGGCTGGCGGTAGCGTGCCCCGCTAGCCTGTTGCATCGTACTAGCGTGCCCCGATTGAGGTGCCTGAGTTGGCAGACGAGGTCTCATAACCGGCAACACTGAGCCATCAGCAGCTCTGAACCATTGCGTGCCGTCGTCGTCCATGAATTCTGGGTATTTGGTGGCGGAGGGTTGGCGAGCGTGGTGGGGTTGAATACTCTGGCCCTGACAATACCCGCCCATCCGCTGCCGCTGATCAAGCTCACTCCTCGTCCTCAAAGGCATTGGCCTGTGCTGTGGCACATGTCTGCTCCCCCTCTGATAATCTTGAGAATGCTGTCCTCCTCTGAGTCCACCGTCAGCATACTCCTCGGCCTCATAATCTCTAACCACATACTGCTGTTGCGGTTGAGCGCCCGTAATCTGATGCGCCAACTTCGGCTTCGGACGCTGAGGTTGCGGTTGAGCATACTCAGTCTGAGTAGGATGCTCATTGGCTTGACGCGCATATAGCGGCTCACCACCTGCCATCTGGTGTCTTGCGTTCTTGACAGATACAGGCTTAACGCCAAGTCGCTCTCCGTACTGGTTGACGACTGGTATCTCCTCAACCAGGCCCGCCCGTCCGTCTTCAAAATAAGCAGACTGTGGAGCTTGAGATACAGGAGCGCGAACAGGTGGGCCATGAGTAGAAGGCACAGGGAACGGGTAAGCCGCGTGGTGGTTCACCAGCGTCATCTGTCCTTGGAGCGGACCTTGTCCATACTGCTCTTGTGGATTGCCATGATACTCCTGCTCACTCACGACCCTCTGCCTCTTCGCAGAAGACGCACCTCTCTGCTGAGCCTGGAGCTGATTCTCGTGCTGGAAAATATCATCAAACTCATGCTTACTCCTCTGCTGTGTCCGATGAGCCAAGCGAGGCGCAGCTCCAACCGGAGCCGGGATACTCTGAGAGAGCGGAGAGGAACTAATGACAATAGGCTGCGAAGGATCAAGGTGTCGCTCAACACCAAGCCGCCTCGTATCAGGCTGGGGATCAACAACATCTACGCGCTGCGAGGAGGGAAGCGGTTGGCCTCTATATTTCACACGAATCGGCTCCTCGCTCTGCTGATAGATCCTGCGCCGCTTCCGTTGCGGCACAAAGTCTGGCCCATTCTGAACATAGACAACTTCTTGATCAGGCATTGCGTGATACTCTGGCTCTGATTGCTGCACCGGACGATACATGACCTGCTTGCGTTGTGGCTGAGGCATAGTCACAACACCGCGCGGATGCTCAACTAGATATGGAGAGGCGGGTCTAAGGGGCCGGGCAGGGCTGTCGGTAAGATCGATGGCTTCAATGGATCTCTCAATCGATGGTATGATATCTCGACGCTCCAACGGAGCCATGGCTGCTCGGGTAATGCGCCGTTGTTGCTCCGGATGGTACTGTTGTTGTGGAGGAGCATGCATGCATTGGGGCTGACGCTGAACGTCAGGGTTTTCATATTCACGAACAAGGCGTCCACGCTGGTCAACAAATTGCCTCAATAATCGGCGCTGTTCAAGGAGCGAGTCTCTAGCTTGGTAATGGTCGGATTCCTGTAACATGTGAGCAAGCTTACGTTTACGGCCACTGTTCTCGCAACCCGTGGGAATATGCCCTCTTACATCTTGACGCCACATAGGCATTTCATTGCCATCCTGAAACGGCTGTACGTATCTTGCATCTTGAAGTGGTTGGCGATCCATGCCGGGATTATATTGTTGTTGCTCATAATCCCGGTGCATCTTATGGCGGTTCTCATCATTGTCGTGATGGCCATCACCAGCACTTGCTGCATTTCCGCCTTGACGTTTGCTTGTCTGCTGGAAAAGTTGGTAGCGATGGAAGTTCTTTCTGCTCTCCTTCTCTGCCATGCTTCGCTTCTTCTTTTTCTTGCTTTTTTTGCCATTTTTGACCTTGGATATAGCCTCCTCTCTCCGTCTCTTCTTTTGCTCCTTGACCCAGTCACCATATCTTGGATCGTCTGGATGTATATTGGTGGCAGATGAGCGAAAGGGACGCGGAGGAGCATAAGGAACGAGACGTTGAGAAGGAGATGCAGGTTTGGGAGGAGAGGGGGTTCTGGAAGGAATATTGTGAACTTGTCCTAAAAATTGTAGTTCATCATCTTCATCGTCCGAATCTGGAATAACAACAATCTCGCGGAGAATTTCGTCGAGCTGGTCACGGCCGGTCTCTTCGTCTCCACGCCATTCCATGATTTTCTCCAGGCAGATCGGCTCAACCGCCTTCCTGCAATCTAAATACTCGTACTCCCGGAGGAGTTTATCGTAGTTGGTATGAATGTGTCGAATGTGCGCATTAGTAGCTAGTTGACAGCGTTTGGCCAATGGCAGGTTTTTTGTCAGTCCTACACCAACCTCACCCGTCCTCGGATTCTTCGAATTTTCCCTGTTGAATGATTGCTCAATGATCTGTTCGCGATCAGTTGCCGGCATTCGCGGGAATAGATCTCGCAAACAGGCGTCTGCCTGTTTGTTGATTTCCTCCTGTGTCTCGGGGATTGTGTCGACCTCGGTAAGCGTGAACCGCTGGGCTTCACCGTCCAGAAACGCGCTTATGCCTCCAAGAGCATCCGCGGCTTCTTGGACAATACGGCTACGAAAATAGTATCCAATACGCTCCATATGCTCGGAGATTCTCGCGATGTTTTCCTGGCCGGACTAGATAGCATGTTAGCGAGATCTAAAATTTTGAGGGGCTTACTTACAGTCACAATAAAACACATGGCGCCTTGTTCTCTCGACAGGTCCTTGCATTTTGCTGTCAACTCTGGATTCCCAATAGGAACAAATGTGCAACCCGCAGGCATCTCCTTTGATTTCGACATCGTCATCACGTCCAGCGGCTTCTCCTTCTTGTCTTCATTCTTCTCGTACTCAAATATCGTCTCATACTTCGACTTCCTCGTTGGAAGCCTCCCATCAATCTGGCGCAACAAAACAGGATGGTGGTTTCGATATCTTGAATGATGGACATTCTTGGAACCTAGACCACCAGTTTTGCTGTTCTTGGTTCGCCTCTCAATAGCAGTGTGGCGCGAATGGGCATCCGCCCGCGCAGTGGCTGTAGCTTTCACTTTCGGCATACTTGTGGCTCTTTGTGTACGCACCTACCTGTCGGCCATATACTCCTGCGATCGTGGCGATCGGATGTAATGGCGAAAAGTATCAGAATCCGCGTGGCCAGAATGGAATAAATCCAGTGGTTAGTAGAGGAAGTGATAGAGACGCAGTATGAAAAGTAGTGAAAGATTCTCTCAGATAATCTGGGAAAAACAACAGATGCAAGCACTCTTTCTTCAAATATCAGGCAGCTCTTTCGGTGAATGAGAGTTGAGAGATAAAGAAGTTGGCGAGATGCGAAGGCTGAACGGAGGTCGGGCTGATGTCTCCCAAGGCCACGGCTGTTCCGCGCTAACTACGGTGGCCAAGTTGACAACTCATGCAGTACCTCTTATCGTCATCGCCGAGGGGATGGTGAAGCGACATCAACAATCATGACATCATTGTATTTTGGGGAAGCCGTTAGTCTTGCGTCCTAGGTGGAGAAAGCGACTTCGACCAAGCAGTTTTTGGTGAGAGTGTCTTGTGCTGTCGCTCAACTTTACAATTGGACTTTCAAATGAGATCGCTGAGGACAAGCAATATGATTGGTCGAAATGTGGTCGAACTCACTTTCCTGATAGAAGTCACTTTCCTGATAGAAGTCGCTTTCCTCCCATAGGACGCAGGACTAGAGGGTTCCCCCGAGTAGCACTTCCAGTAAACATTGACAAAGGGGCATCATATCAAGCTCGCAGTATAGATTGTTAATGTTTTTGGTCCCCGCTATGGTATCTCTGCTGTAGCATCAGTGAGGCTTCATGCTTATGATATCGTCGACGATGTGCTTATACAACACGGGAGCTCTGCCAGTAGTATTTACAAGAAACGCTAATTCGCCAATTAAATACTGTTATGAGGTGGCAACATTCACGTCACCGTCCTTTGCATATGCTTCTCCTTACTCTCTCCACCTAGTCTCGTCCTTTGGTGGGTGTGGTGGCTTCTCAAACTGCGTTCTCAGATATTCGAAGCACGAGAAGAAAATGGCGTTCGTAACTCCTGATTTTGCAGCCGCAACCCAGAATCCTCTGTACATGTTTCGTTTGAAAAATTCAATTTTCGGGACTCTTATTGATCCGCGTGCTTGAGCCAGGCGATCCATTTGGTATCTTGCCTTTGCCGAATCGATTGGGTAGACAAATGCCCACCCGACCACACCACATGTTGAGCCGGAGACGATGTTGGCCACAAGTGTTCTCGGCCTCTGTTCTCCGGTGTAAACAGCATAGAGTTGCTGCACTGATTCGTATGTTATGAAGTACAAGCCGGTTCCCAAAGTGTCGCGAACTGCGCAATGTTAGTCGCTGAATGTATCATGAGAATGCCAACACTTACGAAGATGCATCCTGAAGCCGGTGTACAATCCCTTCAGTCCGTGGTTCCTGTATATTGCCGTCATCATACTCAATGTGCCCTTGTTCTTGTAACTAGATGCAATCGCACTGCTGCCAGTAGGATCTGATACAGAGGTATGCGCCATTCTCTGCTGCTCGGCCTTCTCAACCATCAGATTTGAGGTCTGAGCGCTCAGTTTCGTCAACTCAAACGGACCTACGTCGGATCATTAGCCCATGGTATGCTTGCATTTGGCTGGCAAGACGAACATGCGAATGCGGTTATGAGTGAGCCTGAAGTTGCACCAGCAGCACCTGCAACTGCGATAGTCCAGATGGTCGGATACGTTCCGGGAGTTTTCATTATGTCGCCCGGATTTATGCCATTGTAGCGCTCCACCAAAGACGAGAATCTATCCTTCGAGTTTTGGTACATGGTCATACTAACTGTGCGCACACAGGTTATCGAAAACATTGGCGCAAGCGAGCCTGATTGAGTCTTGGTCAGATACGTGTTGATCGGTTAAGCAATGTCCAGCACTCACCCTTGAAGAATATCTTCACTCCGCCCTCGCCATACGCTTTTTTAACACAATGAACAACCCCAGTGTGCTTGTATGTTTGCAGTCGCGACTTGACGGTATCGAGTGGGTACTATGAAAGGTAACCAGTTAGTATTATCGCGTTTTCATGGTGGCCGGGGGTGTCCATACCGCAGCCCATACGGACAAGACACTACTTGCGACAGTAGCAGTAGGGACGGCATATTTCCTCAGTTGTTCTCTAGGCGTTAGTACTGTCGAAGGTAGTGCTGGAGATTCTTCAAAGTCATCTCGGAATGGTGAAGGGCGAGACATGGTGGTTTAAAGGTATAGGTACTGCGCTGGGCCAAGAGGACCTGTGACCTTGAGGGCCAGGTTCCTGGACGCGATCGGAAGCTGGCGTAATGGTCGCGGAAGCATGAGCAGTCCCTAGGGACTCTCAAGATGATGGCGTTGATGTGACAGACGGCGGGCTATTTCATCCTACGCTCAATGGCTTCGTAATGCAAATGATGTCGTTCGTTTGAGCTGCGGGGTGTATGTATTGCTTTCAAAAAGTTGCAGCCGGGATTCCTGGGCCTTGTCGGCCGCGTACAGGGCCTTGGGAGCTTGACACCAATCACAATGTCCAAGCTCTTGCTTAGTCGGTTTTGGAAGTGAGGGTTGGACTGGGACCAATAGGACGGACCGCTGCGGCACTTATACTTTGGTTCTCGCTGAGCTATCCGAACTGGTGACATAGCACTGGTTTCTTGTCTTTGCTCACTCATCATTCATACTCTGTGGCAGATGCCAGCAGTTCTTGCAACATTAGAGAAAACGACTATTAAGTGTAGGAAAAAACATCTCGGATGACTGCTGAAAGCACATAGGCGATACTGCACAACAGGAGAGCAAACAGGTGATACATATCATATCCGTATCCTCTGCGAGTAGGGTCTTTGCTAACATCGGCAACAGATATGCCATGATTCTGAAAGCAGCTGATATGTCGATGATGCCTGAGCCTACCTCCAAAAGGGCAAAGTCACGCTAATGCTTCATCTACTCGACTATATCGTACGAACCGATGGGATTTCGTTCCTCATTGCCGGAGGACGCTCGTCCATTGAGATAATAAGTTGGCTGGCCGACTCCATTGGACGCTTGTGTCTATACTCAGTGAGAACAAGTTCACGACATGAGATTTTTCAAGTGAAAATACCTCATAGAAAACTCGTTCTACTCCCTTCTTAAGGGAGGAGCGTCTCTGCAACTCCACGCCCCAGTCCTCTTCGCCGCCGCAGACATTATACCAACCGATTAGTTCTTAAATGAACTCACGCCACGATCATCACGTGTAAGTCGTGTTTTGTTCTTTATTCACGTCAGTTTGAACAAATCAGCTTCAAACAGTGGCATCATGTGATGATAAGGGAAAGACTTGGCGCGATGAGTCAACACTTTCAAGTGAAGATTGGCCTATCAGCCTCGTTGTCCTTTCCCCAGGAGGAAGTGTCGCAACCCACCTACTTCTGTGGCACGCATGTGCAGCTCTCCTGCCACTATCTTTCACTTCATCATTAATACCTCATACATTTTTGTCTATAATTTACTTCTTAACAACGACTGCACAATAGATTAAACTACAGCAGGCAGATTCGGAAGATGAGGGCTCACGATAGAATCGCAAGGCAAAGCGTCATACCTGAACGGAGAAGTTGTGCTGATTTGAAGAAAGAAGTCCCTTTTCATAGGTTGCGGAAGGGACAATTTGTGGAATTTGATCTTCTCAGTGAGCCAGCATTAGAACATTCTAACCAGCCCCGACCTCCGCTCGGGCCAATGGTAACGGCCGCTGCGGCTGACTAACCATATCCCTCGCACCATTGCTCAAACAGATTGGCCCTTGTAACCATTTCTCACACTTTCATTGGCTGCCACCTTCCCGGATAGCATGGAATCAACACATCGCTCGACGGCTAACCCTTGTCGTTCCTGCTGAGGCAGCCGGGCGTATAATAAGTGCCAGTGCGGTCCCCCCGAGATTCGTGATATTTTGTCCCTTCGCACCTCTTGAATCCTTTTATATTTTTCTGAGTCCTTGGGTATCTCTTTGTTCCGCCGCCAGAACACGCGCCAGCACACGCGACCACCAATCAACCGCCAACCTTCACCACCCACCCAGCCCAACTCGACCAAGTCGTAACCAACCACAACACAACACTATAATAAAGTCACGACCGTCCTTCATTATTGCTTTGTTTTTAAGTGTACGGCCATTTAATCTGTAGAAATACTGTTCTCTACCGAGCGGTTTTAATTGTTGTCGCCTACACCGACACGGCTTATCTCACCCCAAACGCGTCGCAAGTCTCACTTGTGCCCTGCACTTATCTACCACAGCGCATCTCGCATCCAGTCGCCACCTTCAACTTGCGCACATACCACCATATCTCGACCAGTACTTAAACCCGGTCGCATTCTTTCGCGTCGGTACTCAAGAGACATTTTTGTTTCCGATAACTGATTAACGTCATCATCGCTGTCGCATAAAAACGTTGACGTCGTCTCGACATACCTCACCGTCGCGCCTCAACAGCATTATCTCTTCTACCTTGTCGTCAAGACAACAGCAGGAGAAGGATAATCCTTTCGTGCTTAGGTCGCTTTTGCTAGTCGTACCTTCACAAAATATCTCAGGCGTAACGCGACTTCATCTTTGAAGCGCGTTTGTTACAGAACGTTTCGCCGCGCAGCAAAACCATTGTCGCCGAACGTCGCAAAGGACACGAAGACTATTTGTCGACTCTGTTCCGACTGCTTCTAAATCGCCGCCGGTGGCCACTTTGCTCGCTTTAGTATAAGTAGAACGGTACCTCCGCCGCTAGAGTGTAGCCTGTCATATCTACACCATCCCATCACCCCTACCTCCATCGCCACCAAGTCTTCAATACTTGAGCTTGGTACCCGTTTCACTCAATTCACAGCCCTCTTTCGTCGTCGAGTTGTTCTCATTCTTCCCTTGAGCTCAGACTCGGCCAACACTCTCTTTCAGTTGGCGCATCATATCGCTTCCAGAGCGAGACTTGTTTAGATGATAGCCATGGATTCTCCATCGCACCAAGACGTCGGACTCGAGAAGACGCAACCCGTTCCATCCTCTGATAAGATGGCTTTGGATATTACTGTCAACGGGTGAGTCCTACCTTGAGCTCCCTTCCCCTCTTCCCTATTTTGTGTACGCGTATTTATCAATAAAATTACAGTTCAAATACCACCGATGATAACAATCGTGAAAACGCGCTCTCTGATGTGTCGAAACCTGTGGAAGCCAATGGTGATGTGGTGGTAAATGGCAGCAGTGATTTGAAAACTGTCGCCGATAACAGCCAAATAAGCGCGGATAAGCCTGCGGGAGCTTCAGAGATAGCGCCAGCGCACCAAGCTCCTATCGTGAGCGACAGTGACGTAGCACGTGTCGACGCGACTGAGCTAGCGCCCACAGATTCACACAGCGCGAAATCACCTACCAAAACCGCCGACCCCTCTTCTGCCGAAGCACAAATCGCATTCGCATCAGAAATTGAAACCGCATCTGCTCAGCCACCTGTCGTTTCAGCTCCAGAATCAGATCTACGCGAAAGCCCTACACCGGTCAAGCAGGAAGAAGCAGCAACGCTTCAAGAAGAGAAGCGCGAACTCGACGCGCGCAACGATTCTGAACTTGCGCAAACAACCCAGGCCAGCGAACAGACACAAACCGAGGGCGCGATCAATTCCATGGACGGCGCATCCGACGAAGTCGACCAAATAAATACCGAAACACCCAAAGACGACCTTGCGCTGCGACCAGCAACCATGTTGCAACTTGACCTGAACGCGCTTCCATCGAGAGACGAATCCCCATCAAAGTCGCCAAAGGATACCGAGATGGCCGAAGCACCACCTGTGTCTTCTACCAAGACTGTCCACGAGCGCGATGAGTCTCCAGATGACGAGCCAGCTGCAAAGCGCTCCAAGACCGAGTCTCCATTTCAGAACGGCAATGCCTTGTCCCCGCAAACCGATGGCCCAACTGACAACGACGAGCCTATCACACCTTACCAAACCAAGGAGATCGCAAAGCAAATAAGAAACACGAAGAGCACCATCGAGGGCAGGAATTTCAAGGGCCCAGTCGTCGACTTGTGGCCAAGCATCAAGGAGCTCTACCTCTCCAAGATCGATAACCCAATTGACCTGACTCTCATTGAGAACAGAGTAAAAAAGGAGCATTACAAGAGCATCTCCTATTACATTGGCGACGTCAAGCGTCTTTACGACAACTGCGTCACTTTCAACGGACCGGACCACGATGTCACCACGTCCGCCATCAAGGTTCGCGACAGTTTGCTGAGCAAGATTCCACCAACGGAGGCGCCAAAGGCAGCGGATAAGAGAAAGAAGACAGCTGCCGTTCCAAAGGAACGGCCAGCCTCTCAGCCACGTGCTCCATATACTGGAACCGGCCACGGCCAGTCTCCACACCCACAACCAGCAGCTGCCCAGACCTATGCGCTTGATCCATCCGGCACACCTATTATCAGACGCGACTCTACCAAGGGAGATGGAGGCCGTCCAAAGCGCGACATCCACCCACCGAAGCCAAGAGATATCAACTACAACTCGAGACCAAAGAAAAAGAAGTATGCTGTCGAGCTCAAGTACTGCCAGATCGTTCTCGATGAGCTGTACAGGCCAAAGTACACTTCCATCTCTCACGCATTCTTGGCTCCGGTCGATCCTGTCGCCTTGGGAATCCCAGATTACTTCAAGTTCGTCAGACACCCAATGGACATGCAAACCATCAGAGAGAATCTCACCAATGGCCACTACGAGAACGCCAAGGACTTCGAGGCCGACATCAGACTCATGTTCAGGAACTGCTACAAGTTCAACCCATCTGGAACCCCAGTGCACTTAATGGGCAAGGAGCTCGAGGCCGTCTTCGACGACTGGTGGGCCAAGAAGGACAAGTACATTCAGGAGCATACCCAGTCCGCACCAGTCAGCCCAGAGAGCTCAGGCGAATCTGCTGGCGACGAGAGTGAGGAGGAGGTGGATGACAAGCAGACTGCTCTTACGCAGACTACGACTCTCATGCAAGCTCGTCTTGTCGAGGAGCAGCGCAAGCTCATTGAGATTATGCAAAGCACGAACAACAACGAGGTCCTGGTTCGCATGCAGAGCGAGATGGTTGCCATCATCCAGAAGGAAGTCGACGGTCTCAAGGCTCAGGCTACCACCTCTGCGAAGAAAGGTCCATCCAAGACCAAGGGTGTGAGCAAGAAGGCCGCGCCAGCCAAGAGGAACGTCAGGGTCGCCTCCAAACCATACAAGATCAAGCACATCGGCCAAGAGGAGAAGGAGCAGATCTCCGCCGGCATCACCCAGCTCGAGGGCAAGGCCATGGAACAGGCCATCGCCTACCTGAAGGAGGACATCCCAACGCTCAACCTCGACGAGGACCCAGAGCTCGACATCGACCAGTTCAGCAACGGCACGCTTAGCAAGCTCCACGACCTCATCCAGCGCCACTGTCCACAGGTCATTCCGGCTCCGGCACCACGTGCCCCAAGAGCACCAAAGCCGGTTAAGCCGAAGAAGAACAAGCCGATGAGCAAGCGCGAGCAGGAGGAGAAGATCCAGAAGTTGAGACAGCTTACGCAGGAGTTTCAGCATGGTAGGGCTAGCTCGGGTGAGGAGAGACCCATGCCTTGTAAGTACACTTTTCCTGCTTATCCTGTCGAGGGCAATATTGAAAGGCCGAAGTCAGCGGATAGCTGGCAGGCCGGAGTGGAACACTGGCTAACGCATTCGGGTCCAGCTGTGGAGCATGATCAGATGTCGAGCAGTGGCGATGAGAGCCCGAGTGATTCTGAGGAGGATTAAATATCCATTCCAGGTCATCTTGGTTGGAGTTTACGCAAACATGATTCGGCACTTGCCTTAGCCTGGATGAATTGGCTGTGTGTGAGGCGTCTAATATGTGACATTCTTGCACATAACTTTTTATGGTTGTTATTTTGCGAGTTCACTTCTCCTCGTCGTTACTTGGCGGGAGGGAGTCATCTTTTGTGCCATGGCATTGGGAAGCGGTGCGGGAGCACACTGTATCATAGGGATATGGCAGGGAAGGAAAAATTTGAGAGTGTATGATATACAAGCATTCGAATGGTAATGGAGAGAGGAAGAGGGAGAGCTGTACTGTGGACGAAGAGATGCGAGGTGGTCCCTGTTGGGATGACTTCAAGGACAGATATTCTTGAGCGTGGTGCATCCTTCACGGGTATGCTTTGTAACAGAAAGAGAGACAGGGAATAGAGATGAGGTACATGAAGATAGCTTGCTTGATTGAGGAAAGATGATGGGTAGAGGTAAAGAGGGTCCACATCGTCACATAGAAATGCAAGCAAATTGAGTATCTAAAGGCATTCCCAATTAACTGCAATCTCGTGTTTTTGTCCCGAACGTGTCATTAACCCAGCTCTTCTCAAGTACGGTATTGTAATGTATTATTGATACCATGATCTAAGTCTATAGTCGGCGTCTTCGGCAACCGGCCACTAAAGCTACTTGGTGTTGATGTTCTCGATTTCGACGCTCGTCTTGCCATTGTCACTGCTCCGCTTCACGTGGCAGCTGGTATTATTTGAGCGAGCTGGAGGATAACAGGCCATTTTCGCCAACCTCTTAATCACGATCTCTGCATCGAGATCCAGCGCTAGCGCTAGGCTCGTTTAATACGGTGCTAGGAACGACCATAGTTAGTATTTTTATACCATCCGGGCCCGCGCTTCTTATCAGACATCAGTCTACTAAGATTACTAAGATCGACTCTTCTGTACTCACCAAGGCCACACCAGTGAACGATGCTACCTCACCCAGCTATGGCTACAACTCTGAATTCCCGAACGTGCCTCCGTCGACTCAGACCTAAGATCGTAGAATGCTAAGAATGGTTGTAAGCTTTGAGGGTTTTATGGAGGTTAGAGAAAGGAAAATATAATGAAGAAGAAAAGTAAGATGAGTATATAGAGGTGCTGTCAATGGCAGGATCCGGAGGGTGTAAAATCGGTGACTATTTGGTTCGTAGCACCATAATCAACGATGCAAAGGTCGTGGTTAAAGGGCTTCTGGGAATAGCCTGCTCTCTTTAGACTTGCCCAAAGCCACAAGTTTACAACAGTTGTCTGTTTAACACAGATTAAGAATACCTCCATCATGATATTTCCAGTCGACTCAACATCCCATGCCCGAATTGCATGCACTAATTCGGTGATACGGTAAAGACTATACGTAGACATGTCCAAGCCGCCGTCCATACCCCCAGTAGAACCGATCTTAGGTGTGAACATCTCAATGACGATTGCACAACACCTGAAAATCCAAAGGTCAAAGAGATATATAAACCCGGCTTTCCCCTGCTGCATTTTATTGACCAAGCCTGAAACTGGAACTAGAAAATGAGCTCATGCAAATTCTGGTCGAAGTCGGCTATAAAAAAAAAATTATCCGTCGTTGTCAGACGTCATGACAGCAGCACCCAGAAATCCAAAAATGGCAATCGTAACCCCCCTCAAAACCCCGAAACCGCGTGGTCGTGGCTTCTCAGTCCGCCATTTCCTCTAATCGGTTTCCTTCATTATTGCCCATTGAGGCCGTTTTTACAACCACTAAGCACTCGTGGCGCAATGGTAGCGCGCAAGACTTCTAATCTTGAGGCTGCGGGTTCGAGCCCCGCCGGGTGTAATAGTAACTCGGAGGCTTATGTTTTAATATGGAAGGTTGACGTCTTGGTGGCGTGGTGTTGTGGATTCCCAAGGGGAAAGAGGTTGGAAGGGGCGGTGCGGCGGGATATCAATACAGCTATCCTAGCCGCCCTCAAATCTTCGTTTTGATCATAAATTATGATTTTTTGAGAAAAGAGGGTTAAAAGTGCGTGGAAATGTTAAGCAAGATGTACAATGAAATATATTATGTGAGGAATGGAAACCTCATGTCTACCGCTAAATACGGTCTATGCGCATCTTCGCTTACGAGTGCTTGCCTGGGATGAAGCTCCTACCATTACCGCCCAAGAAGATGTACAAACGAAACAAAGCCCCATGTCCAGCTCCAATTCCAAACCTCTTAGTCACCAAGCCACCCAATTCGTCATCATGAGGCCCCATTAATACCCAGTCTGCACCCGACTTCTCTCCCAACTCTCTCAGCCAACATGTCGAGTCCCAATCCTTCTTGCCATGTGAGAGTGAGCGTCATGTCTCCTCCCTTCAGCGTTGCAACACCGAAAGCGAGTGGGGGCCCGCTCACACCCGCACTCTGACTTAACACCAACTTCTCAACCTTCACGCCCTCACTCCTCCTCACTCGTGCCGGGCGATGGATCTGATTCACATCAATGACTCCCAAATTGCTGACTTCAAAACTCTCGGACCTCGCCTTGCCGACCTTGTTTAAGATGTATTTTCTGTAATCACCTACAACCTTGAGGAAGGAGACGAGTTGGTTTTTGGTACTGTTGGAGCAGGCGGTTAGCCCGGACTTGATGCGACGCACTTCGTCCCAGTCGATTTCTATGCCGCGTTCGCGCGCCCAGTCTTTGATTGAGACTTTTGAGCGGCCGGCTTCAGATAACTTCCTGATACCAGGCCTGGTCTGTTTCTGCTTCTTGGCGTTCTTGCGCTTAACAGCTTCAGGCGGAGGTGCTACCAATCTGTTGCCTTGCAGTGGAAAGATGTGGGAATAAGATGAGGTGTAAGCAACCATTAACGTTGGACGACCCGGCATGGGGAGCATGCCTGCTTTGCGACGGAAGGAGATGGCGATAGAGGCGACGAGGGAGTCGATCTGCGTACCGGCCGGCGAGTTATCCTGGAGTTGATTCTTCTGGGTGGCCAGGGCATCGGCGATCACGTATGTGATGTAGGCTGTAATGGTTGTGCGGTTTTCCCTGCATTGCTCTTTGATGTTGGAGAGTGCTCTGGCTGGGAGGGTGAGAACGCGGACTTTAGTCATGGCTGTGGTTGGCTCCTTTGTTGGGCTGTACTGGGATGGTGAGGTGTGATGGTGGTTATGATGGTGCAAGTGGCCGTGGGTATGAGAGTCGGAATGTGTTGATGAGGTTGAGCTGGAGCAGTCGTCTGGCGATGGACAAGGGGCGGTGATGACGGGACCTGTCCAAACACCCTTTACCGGCTTCAGGGAGGACTTGATCAAGTTCCAGTAGCCTGATGGCGTGACTTTCAGATGGATGGCCTCTTCGAGGGTTTTGATCAGGGTGTGCGGATACTCGTCGACTGGTATGATTGGATCAGGGACTGGATCTTCCACTTCAGGAAGGATCATGTCTCCTTTCGCTATCCTCTTGACTCTTGCATTCAGCGCGTCCCGTAAATCCGCATGGAAAGCTAGTCCACTGAATCCATCACCGATTGCATGGTTGAAGAAGAATGCCACGTCGAGCTGAACCTTCTCTTCGTCTGCTCCCCCTCCCTTCAATGGCGGCCGAATGTTGACCGCAACTCTCCATAACGGCTGGGTTCCATCATTTCCCATCATGTGCACAGCATGGCCTGACTCAAGAATTTCCTCTATTTTCAAATTCTGGGTAACCCTGACCACATCTCTCAAGTCGATCGTCTTCAACCACACCCATTTTGGCTCCTTTCCATAGATATCCGTCAGGCTTTGAACGAGCGGACTCAGCGCACCGTTTCTGTTCTCAGGCAAGATAGTCGCAAGTGTCTTCCACACCAATTCCTGCGTGGCCTTGATACTAGGTCCGGCAGGTTGTGGCCTCGCGATAATGTCGCCATTATACGACGTGATGCTGCCTCTCCTTCCACTCTCTCTTTCCTGAGTGGCATTCGACTCTTCAAACAAGTCGGCCGGGACCGAATAAACGCATGTATTGCACACCGAATTATAAAACCCCAACGCGCTCCTCGCAATATACCATTTCTCCAGATTCCCTACTTCGCATTAGCAAATCACGTGTCGTCAATCGATGTTGGCAATGTGAGTACCTGGCGGGCGATTGGCGTTTACGTCTGACGGCTTGTGGCGCGTCATCATGGGTGACAGACTCCTCCAGATTGCGATTAAAACTAGGGCGGGAGTAAGTCCATAAATGGGATAACATATAACGAGCGTATACAAACAGAGACGAGGTGTGGTGGGATTGGGGTGTTTAATTGTAGCAAGGTAGTCGGCCAACAAGTGGCTGGGCGTCATGCGGCTCCTGAATCGCGATACGTCCGTCACATGACTCATGTAGATAAATTCGGGATTTTGCTCAGGATAAGATGTGCCGGTTGAGGAAATAGTTGGGTAAGCTAGCTGTTTGGGATCGAGTTCTAAATAGCATGTGACCTGGCAGATCATTAATGGCAGCCTATCGGCCGTGTTTAATCTCCCACAAGATGTTCTGGGACGATCGCATATATGAATGCTTTCCTGAACTGCTGGCCTTCTATAAACTTGTAGATACAATATTCGTACATATGGTACATCGCCCTGCTTGGACTCTCGCGTGACTTTTTTCCTTCTTTGAGCATAGCTTTTCTAACCTCTCTTGACACTCTCACCAACTCCTCCAGCTCTTGGCACTCCAGTCGTCTTCGCAACAGCAATAGCCTCCTTCTTAGCCACTTTCGCGGCCTTCGTAGTCCTCTTTCCAATATCCCATCCCCATCCTCTCAAAATCTTAACTACCTTTGGCGTCACCGCGGCAGTGAGTGGCACTCTAATAAATATGAAACTCTTGTGAATGGCATATGCCAGCGCAAGCTGAGTAGCAAGAGACGCCTCCTTTCCAGACTTTGTCTCTTCCTCCTTCGCCCTGTCAGCCTCAGTCAAGTCCCAACCCGCCATCTCGACAGCATCGCTCATGTCGTCGTCGCCAGTCCACTTCAGCTCTTGCTTTCTGAACCAGCCCTTGGCCCCATACCAGGCGTCCTTGACAGGCTGAGGAATTAGAGGTCCGACGTGCGATGTGACAGCGTGCTCCCACTCTCCTATTCTATCTGTGCCAAGTGTGCGGACGAGGAGGTAGCAGAATGGGAAGTCGAGAGCAGATAGCATAAGGTATACACCCAGCGCCGACCATCCGTATTCTCTCGAGAGTGTCGTCATACGCTGGCCGAGACTTTGTGCCTTTGCTGGACCTGGGTCTGCCTGACGATAAGCTCTTGAGTTGTGGAAGAAGCGGGAGTTGAAGCGAGAGCGGAAGTTGCGAGAGAAGAAGGGAGTGTGCAGACGCTTTGGTGCTGGGCCGCTGGAGAAGAAGGGTGCATTAATCGGTTGGCAGTGAATTGAACGGGAGATCGAGGAGTTAAAAAAGCTGTGCGTAGCTGGTTTAGCTGAAGCAGCCACGCGAGGCGCAGCTGCGCGGATGGTGGTCGGACAGAAAGCCATGGCGTTAAACTCGCTCAACTAAGTTCGAGATTTGGTTGGAGGTATCGTGAGAAGTTGAAGTGGAGTTTGCGCCGGAAGCCCTGGAGAGCTCGGATGCGATGGCAGGTGGTTCAACGGGAGATAAATCGTCGTTGACTACAAAGGCGTAGTCGCTATCATCAGTATATAGCTGTTTATTGTAGAAAGACAAGAGTAGGATCACGGTGGTGAGATGTCGACGCAGCCTGACATTTAAGAATTTGGATGGGATAGCTCCGTCGTCACCGAGCTTAAGTCCGAAGTTTGGCCGATATTTTCACGTCCAAGAACAAGTAATGAAGCTGAATTAGCGGTAGGATTCAATTTTATCATGAAACGAATTTAGCATTTTGTGTATGGTACTTGTCGGTAACCTCAACACTCAACCAGCTGGGGCCTGTTAGCTTTGGTGTTGCGTCTTAGAACGGACTGATTGGGACGATTTCAGCCTTATCTAAAAGGCTGAACAACGCTAAGCAAATAAATGTCAGCCAGGCCAAACCGCCAGCCTTATCATCACGACTATCAACAAAGCGATTAACCACGACATAGCGGCTTGCGATCGTACCCGTCTTCACGTTCAAACATCCAAGCAGAGGCAGATACACATACTTGAGCAGACGGCTTCCATACCCACCACAGCCGCACAATGGCGCCCACCACAGTTCAACAAGTCCTCCTCTCCCCGGCTGAGCTCTCCTACCTCCACGCCTCTCTTAGTCTCACACCACCAATCCGTCCCGACTCACGCCTCCCAACACAATTCCGTCCTCTGAGTGCGGAGACGGACATTCTGCCGGGTACCAACGGGTCTGCCAGAATCACATTCGCAGATGGCACAGAAGCAATCGTAGGCATCAAGGCCGAGGTTGAGAAGAGCACACAGGAGTACACAGGCTCCGTCTCAAATACCGAAGACGAGGAGAGGTACGGCGACAATAAGTGGCTCGAGATGAGCATCGAAGTACCAGGCTTCAGAGACGACGACGCCATGCCAGTGCTGCTGACCTCAGTGTTGACCGAAGCACTGTTGGCAGACAGCTCGTTTACCAAGAGGTTATGGATTAATAGAAGGTTCCACTGGAAGCTTTATATAGACGTAAGCTTCGTCAATCCGTTCCAGGCCCACATTGGCCAAAACGAGTGGCAGAAGGCTAACACAACACCAGGTCCTCCTCCTCTCCCAACCCCTCTCATACCCCCTCCCACTACTCTCCCTCACAACTTACCTCGCGCTCCTCTCCACCCGCCTTCCACGTCTGAAGTCTGAGAAGGACGAAGATCCGCTCTTTGACGATGATTGGGATGCGAGTGTGCCATTATACCCACGCAGCCCACCTCTCACCAAGTCTACAACCGAGTCGGGCAAGCCGCAAACGACGCTTACGAGTAGACCACCGATAACGTTGTTGGTCATGTCAGCGGGAGAAAATATACTATTTGATCCATCGAAAGAAGAGTTGTCTGTAGCGGACGTCGTGCTAGCAATCTCGATCGCCTGCGTGCCGGCGTCGAAAGACAGCGACGGAGACGATTCCATGGACCTAGACACCGACGCTTCACAACGCTCTCTCAAGCTCCTCTCAGTCCGCACAATCGATCCCCCATCGAGGTTGACACCACCTGGTGTCCCAAACTTCCTGAACACCGCGACGGGAGGTTCAGCTGAGGGCACCAAGGATAGCAAGGAGGAGATGGCGGAGATGGAGGCTGAGGGTGTGTGGCATGCTCCGAGGGGGGGTGCGAAGAGGAAGATGATTAGTAGGATGGTTGTTGCTGCTTTGGCGGAGGGTGGCGTTGCTGATGAGGTTTTGGATGGGCTTGAGGGTGTTGAAGTTGGCTAGATAGGGAGAAGGAATGAATAATAGAGGTATGAACAGGTTTCGGTTCCATCGGTTGGTTTATTGTAATGTCTGACGAGGGTTTTCTATTTTGATAGGGGGTAGTAAGGAAAGGGTAAGGCTATTTCCAACATCGTTAATCACGGCCTTGCAGTAAAACGTCACATTCGGGGATGATGCACTCTCGAGGATGGAATTTGTCAAACCGCCAGTTCATAGATGCCACTTCAAGCTCCCTTGTCGTCGCTCTCGAGTCTGGATGCTGCTCGAAGCTCTATTGTCTTTCCTCTCGATTCTGAATGGTGCTCCAACTTCCTTCGTCTTGGCTGCCGAGTCCGATCGTTGCTCAAAAGCGCTCTCGTATTGGCTATCGAGTATTTTTGATACTTCAATCCCTTCTATCTTCGCAGTCGAGTTTGTCTGCTGCTTCAGGCTCTCTAGTCTTGGCTGTCAAGTATAATTGTTACTTCGAGCTCCCTTGTCTTCGAGATCGAGTATGGTGCCTATGCTTTCATCTATGTCCGGCACCCGCTCCAATCCCGTCATCGTTGACGATGCTCCACTGGGTTCGAGGACCGCCAGGCCGTCCTCACCTCTGCCTCACCGGCACGTTAGTTTACCTGTCTTATCTTCTGTGTTTGTACCACTAACACCACACAAGTGGGCAGCCTCAAGATGATAGTGCCGACTTAGACCTTGTCCTCGAGTACCTTCAGGGCAAGTTCGTCGACCGGATTAAAAACATCCCAGGGCTACCATGCGCCGAGGCATTACTGAGATTGCGGCATTCCCGACCGCTCGAGGAGAAACTGCCCCAGTCGTCAACAGCATCTTGGGGGAGTACAAAGAGGCCATCTGCAGTGTTCTCTAGGAGGAGGACGATACGGATGCGTACAACACGCTCAACAACGTTGCCAACACTTCCCTCATCGAAGTTCTCTTGGCCCAATTCCGCACAACACGCAACGTAATAATTGCCACAACCCGCCGTGGGCACTTTTCGGGGGGAGTTAAGAGAAGTTTGTGTTTGAATGCGCTTGTGCGCCGTGGTCAAGTACGCCATGGAACGTGCGTTCTTCATTGAGAAAACACGCCAGCAGGCGAATGTAAGTCGGCGCTAGCCAATGCCGCCACGTATCCATCTTCTTCTCTGCCAGTATTTCCCTTATTTCATTCTTTCTTCAATCTCGTCTTCTATAGCCTGAAAACACCAAAAATCTTCAAAATCTTAAGAACTAGCTATTCTACACTCCTAACCACAATGTCATCTCCCCTACTCATCCATCGGTGGAGTCGATGTCTCTCAATTCGCGCAGAAACCGAGATCACCAAACAAGACTCGCGTTGTAAACTACAGTGACTCCGCCGACGAGGAACCTGCGACGACAATCTCTACCTTTGATGGTGTTGGCAATACCAGAAGCCTGCAACCTTTCATGTGGAACACCGACACAAGAGAGGCGGTCGCCGTGGTCCATGGACACCCAACCCGGACACAATCGACGCCACAGCAGCGGCTTCTGACTTCCCGCCCAAAGAGAAAGCGAAACACACCAAGCCTGAAAATCCCGGAGCAGCAAAATGACTACTCGTCTCTCTTTGTGAGCAGTGGGTTGGAATACAATCCTGAGACTGATGGTCTCCCACCTAAATTCAAGAAGATGCATACCGGACGCGAGCCAAGTGCAGGCCAAAAATCCATGAACCTGGATTCCGCGGCATCAATCCGGGTTCCGTCGTCGCCACCTGCATCTTCACATCGCAAGCCTCAGAAGAGGCGCGCCAACCAACGCATTGAAATCGAGAACCAGCGTAGCCAGTAGTACGGGCAGACCTTTTGACCTTTTGAACCTTTTCGGTCGAAGGTCAACGGTCATGATGCTCGCTGACTTTTTCGACCTTTCAAGCGACCGTTTGACCGTTTCGGGGTCCAAACATGGGCTATTTTTGGGATATATAAGCCCTCTTTAGTGGCGTCAGCCCTTTGGACCAAAAATTTCGACCGAAGTGCTGGAATACTCCTATGCCCGTGTCAAAAGAGTGGCAGCCCAGTACAAGTACAGACTCAGGGGGGCAATATTTTTGGACTCATGCTTAAATGCCCTAACCAGGTAACGAGTGGGACCTCAAAAAGGTCGGCCGAACGGTCCAGAAGGTTCGTGCGAATGGTTCAAAAGGGCAAACCAAAGGTTCAGAGGCCAAACGGACTCGAGGTCGAAAAGCAAAAGGTCAGACGCCCAGTTGGTCTGGCCGTCCGTACCGTCTGAATGACCACGCTGTCAAGAACCCAGCAGGTTCGTCGGAATTTGAGGCAGACGTACTGGCGCAGAAGCTACCAACCGGACGGAAGATTTGTCAAACTCGCTTACTACAAGAGGATGCCTCTCCAAACCCTTAGGGACAAAACTTATCGTCAACCGGCCTCCTTGAGACATACGACTACAATGGCAATGATATCAGGCATCTCTCTGATGCAACTTGGATCAAGACAATAGCCCTCAGCCGCAATGTCATAATTACGACATCTGCCTAGGATCCATTTGGAACCGGTGCTTCAACATCCCAGGTCCCCAATATGACGGAAGACGAACTTCTGGATCTTTCCCCGTCCGAGTCCGGCGAGGAAGATATAGAGCTGACTAACCAGGTAGCACCACCAACATGCCCGCTGGCACAGTCCAAGGTCCTCAACCAAAACAAAAGTTACCAGCATAATACAATCAGCGCCAGAATGGCAAAAGGCACGTCAACTGGCACGACTGGACTTTAGAGGCAAGGATGAATCAGCTCACGTTAACCAGACATAACCGAATGTAGTTATGGAATGATGAGCACTTAGTCATTAAGGGGAAGAGGCTCTTAAACGATGAAATCCAGACAAGGTTTCATGAGCTTGTCGCCAGAATAAACCAATATATTAGCGTCTTGAGGAGCTTCGCATGGGCGCTCATGTCCATGTGTCTATTCGGGACAAGGAGATCACTACCGGTGACATCAGCCTCTTGCCATCCCCCTTTCTTCTGGACCCTTCAGCGCTGTTCATACGGACGAGGATGAACAGCTGGGGTTAAAAAAAAGGCAGAATCGCGATACTTGCGCGGTTACCGCATCGGGAAGAGTTGTGCAATATGCCAATGCCGTATGCCCTCGCCCATGGACAGGGGAACTTTCCCCGCCTGAGAGGTTCGACTCTTGGTGATAGATCTGCGATGAGTCTGGGCCAGCACATTGAAATGGACTGGAGGATCTTTGACTTTTCCGAGAGGGCGATGGAAAACGGCCTCCCCGTCAAGATACTTGTAATCGGCATCGATGGTTGCACTATTCTACGAGCAGCCTGGAAAAGATTGTTAAAGAGGTACCCAGAGTTGGATATCATTGCGCGCATCGCACCTCAGGCTTTGAGTCTCGTACTTTTTCCGCCCCGAACCTTCATCGCCTCGGTATTATATAAATGTTGGGTTGAGAGACTTGGTTGAGGAAGGCGGTCCTTCTACGGCGGTTAAGCGAAGGTTTCTGCGAAACCTGGTTAATCAGAGGCTGTTGGCTAGGACAGCCATCTTCACCACAAGACGTTACATCGATTTCAACACCGCCGCCGGCGCAATTTCCTCGCTCAACTGCTAGATACGTAATTTCACCCCTGCAGAAGGGGGCTACCAAAATACCTACTACGAAAGTATGAGTAGACACCCTGCACGTCGCCCCGATCCGAGCACATAATCTCCACGCCTCACTAACTTTCGCCATTCACACAGGGCCTACGTAAATGCTTGGAGATCTGCTGGAGTTGGGCATTCGAGGCCAGAGTGATGGTAGATTTGCGCGTTGGCAGTAGAAAACATTCGAGGGCCGCTCAAATCTTCGGTATAGTGAGCAGCAGACGCAGGAATGGCATCCCACCAGACAGAATTGAGGACCTTGTCGGAGATATGAATGACTCCGAATGGGAGATCGCCACGCCATTGAGTGTAACTGCGTACGAGCCATGTAAACCAGCAGCATCTTCGGATCGTGCTCAGAACGCATGGCAGGGCGGCAAAGCTGTGGAGTTTCGTGCTATGGAGTGCTGCAGCTGCAATGCACACGTGGTGAAAGAGAGGTTCTCGCTACCAGTTGGAGACTGGAGAGCGAAGGAAAATTCGGCCCAAATCGGGTAAGACGGAAGCTGGTGGTCATGAATATGTGCTCAGAAACGAAAGAGCCCACGAACTAGTTGCCCATTCTAACTATCGTGATCCAGGCTCCGCGCCTCATGCACTTGATCTTGAGGTGGCTGCGAGCTATCGATTCTCAGCTTTGAGAGTTCGCACTTGCGCTGTATACAGTTGAATAGATATCATGAGCTAGAGAATTGGTACCCACAAGGCTGCACAGAAGTCTCACTCGGCAGTCTGCGCTGCAACAAAGGGAGGTTGGAGAGTGGATTTATCTCTCAAGCGCCGCAGAATGCCGTCGGTGTGGCCCGAGTCTCTACCTCACGATTCTGCAAGGCTGTGTTTCCCTAACCCTCTAACGAACCAACGAGGCCCAGCCAAGCCACACACGAGTTTTGCGACGAATTTTATCGTGAGTTTGCGGGGGATTTGAAAGATTGTGAGGATGCGCCAATGGACAGGGCTGTATCGCACCACGCCCAGAGCAATGGGCTGTTGAGTGGTTCGGAGGCTGGGAAAATTTTGAAGCAGAATCGGAGAACTTGGCGGATGTCCGGTAGTCGTTACGCAATGACCAAGCGACGGACACGGACAGGAACGCTTGACCGTGAGAAGAGAACGAGAACAAGAACTTACGAGTATTGTGTGACGGAGCTCCAGGTCGCAGATGTGGTTGTGACGGAAAATTGATGATATGAAGACTGATGGCGGGTCACGCGCCGTCACAGCCACACAAGGTGATGATGAGCCACGATACGACTTCATATCAAGGTCAAGCCACGATGCGACCCTGCGACGTCGTCGTCGACATCGACATGATTGCCGCTTGTTAACTGGAAGACACACTTGTAAAGCTGACGCCTGCTCAAGCGCGGCCAACGCGTTGTCCTTGTTTGATGTCGAGATTTTGTGCCTGAGTGGTGAGTGCCAGGGATAACCTGCAGCGAATAGGGCGCCATGGACACGCCGAGAGAGCTTGACACGACAGGCCGATGACCAAGTTGAGGACCGTAGAGGTTCATGGTTTGTTGAATTCCTTAGGACACCACGGATGAATTTGGACGCCTTCTTTGGAAATTATAACTGTTGTCAACCGTCACATCTCGGATGATGAAACGCATCACCATGGGATTAGTAAATCGGTGAATCCAGAACTTCGAGTGAGATTGTCGATGATGTGAATCTCCCATGGTAAGGGTAGTAGAGCTTGCGCCAAGCAGTCGTGACCGTATATCTCCAGCCATCTGGATTTGTCGTCGGATCCCAAAGTGGTTAGGATGTATGTTCTCAATCGAACGGGGTTGTTGAAGTGGACCCCCCGCCGTCATGCATCGTCGCTGTGGATAAGGGCCAATAGCGTCGATCGCTGGAACATGTCACTGGTGACCACAGGTGTTGTGCTCGTGTATCGGTTAAGTCCGAGTTGTGCATCGGTTAAGTCTGAGTTGTGCATCAGTGTAGATAATTTCAAGCTCTGCAAGCTCTGCAAGCTCAGATTTCTAGAGCTCTTTGTTAGCTTATTGACATGTGAATATAAAACTTTTGACCAGTACGAACTGATGTCAATTATGAGGTCGATTGTCCAGATGCCAAGTTAAAATTCTGAGGTTCCTGAGCCGTGCCTTGAGCTCCGGCTCGGCAATCGTCATGCCCTGACAAGGGCTGAGAGTCAATGTAACCCTGTCCAAGAATATTCCAGTGCACGACGTCAAAGAAGAGATGGCGATTTGTGTGCGTCGGCGCTTAATGGGGTAATTGTTTGTGGCCGGTATCAATTGGTTGGTGAGGAAGTTTTCGCAAACAAGATCGGATGGCGAAGTTGTTTATTGAAGGAACAAATGAAATGGATGAGGTTGAAGAAAGGTTGATGTGCTGTCCAGCAATGGAAAGATGTGACAGCCTCGACAAGGAGGCTTGCAGGAAAGTGCCTGTCAGGTAGCAATATACCCTTGTTAAAGCTTTGACAGTGAGCTGTCAATGATGAAATCAGTGATGAAAGCTCCCTGACAGCACGAGGGACCTCCCTAGACTTGGTCTCGCATCCAATGCACAAGCATTGAGAACAAGGACAGAAATCATGCAAGGGAATCTGGACAAGACCGAAGAGCGGTTACGCACGCGTTGTAGTGACTCAAACGGGGGAAAATTGACCTCTGTGTACTCTTATGAACACTGCCAATGTCCTGCGCAGTGCGGGCTTGAGGATGCGTTGCCAGGTCGGCGGTTGCTAGGCGGAGCAAGCTTGCAACAGTGCAATCGAAGGAGGGCAAGTGAGTCAGTCACAACGCAGTCAAAGCAGTCAAAGAACAACACAGTCAAATGGCAACTCCTGTTTGTGGTAATCGGGCAGTACTCGGTGATTTTTTTGAAGTATAATTAAGCGAAAGAATACTCAGCATGCAGTTGATGCCAATTAATCCGCTTTTAAGCTGATATTAACTTTGGACTAGCGCTGTTCCTCTAGCTGCCGGGTCTTTTTCACTGCCCTGCTCCCCCTCGTTTATCCACTTTTGGCGTGGTGGACCCGCACTGAGATCACTCAAGCTCACCCCTGCCACCCCAAACGCGAACCTGCTCCCGCTTGCCCATCACACTTCCCATATCTAGCCCGCCTGGAACCTTTTCCCTTTCCTCTTCACAACAAACATTCCTCTCTAATACTCAAGCCACCTTTCAACTCTCGACTCCTCGTCTTTCGTTCGACAAGAACTTAATACAACATCACCACGTTCATACTTTCAAAGTCAACCAATCAAACCGTCAACATGAAGCTCTCCGTCGCCATTGTTGCCGCCGTCCTTGCCTTCGTCGCCGCCCAGGACTCGCTCAACGAGTGCGAGCAGCGCTGCGTCACTGCCATGCAGGGCCAGGCCTCCCAGCTCGGATGCTCCGGTGGTGATGCTGTCTGCCTTTGCGCCAACCAGAACTTCACCAATGGTCTTCGTGACTGCGGTGCTGAGGCATGTGGAAGCCAGCGCACCCTGTCTTTCGCTGCCTCCTATTGCAAGGACGTCGCCGAAAGTGCTGCTAGCTCGATTGCGCAGGTCACCTGTAAGTGCTACCTTCCTCTTCCATACAAGATATTGAATGTAGCCTAACTTGTGTTAGCTGAGATTGCCTCTGCCACCAGCGCTGCCGCTGCTACTAGCTCCGATTCCGAGAGCGGGTCTACAGAGACTACTAGCTCCGATTCCGAGAGCGAGTCTACAGAGGCTACTAGCTCCAACAACTCCGAGAGCGAGTCCACAGACGCTACTAGCTCCAACAACTCCGAGAGCGAGTCTGCAGAGGCTACCACCACCGTCACTTCTTCCCAGGGAGAGGAGACCGTCACGACCTCCCTGACCTCTACCACCGTTGATGGCAATGCTGTATGTATTTTCAAACCCCCACAATCAGGCGCACATCTAACACTTCTCGCAGACTGGTGTTGTTGGCGGCAACGTCCCAATCAGCACTCTCTACTCGGTCAGCGCTATCGTTGATGGCTCTTCCACTCAGAGCGCGCAGACTCTCGGATCCTCGACCGTCTACAGCTCTATCAGTGACGCTACCCCTGTCTCCACCAAGACCAACGGCGACGAGACCACCACTATCTTCGGCACCGGATCTGGCAACCAGAGCAGCTCGGCTGCCACTGTAAGCATTCCCAAAATCCCATAAATTAGGGACTTTAATACTAACCCCTAATCCTCAAGACCTCCGCTATCGTTTCCACCGTCACCAACGAGAGCACCACCTTCCAGACCACCGTTGGAAGCTCCACGATCTCCGAGGAGGCTGCCCAGTCCACCCTCACCGACGAGAACGGAAACCCAACCTCTACCTCCGAGGGAGCCGGTGCTCGCCAGACCGCCGGAGCCGCCATCATGGCCGTCGTCGGTCTTGCCGCTCTCGTCTTGTAATTTCCTTACGACCATATTTATTTAGGCGTAACGGGGGTGCAAAAGGATGAGTGATGCGATGATACGATGGACGATGGACGCGATACCCTTCAGCAGTTGCTGTTTTGAGCGAAAGTTTTGAGCGATGGCGTTTTTATTTATGGGCCAACCCGGATCATTTATGATCTTCATTTCTCTTTTCTTGATAGCCTGCGGGTGAGCATGGATACTGGGATTTGAAGACATAGGCAGGAAGGTTTAGAAGTACTACTTCGCATGGCTAGGGATCTTAATGATGGGTGTATGATAATGAATATGAATCGTGCAACTAGCTTTCTTAATTGCGTTTGATTGAACGTGAGATTGATTTTAGATGATTTGAGATGACTTGCTATACCTACTCAGGTCTTTCTGCTGAAGCTTCGCAATCTAGGTCGGTGTCTTGACTTTGATGTAGACCACCATCTGCGCGACTCCTTCCCCCTTAAGTCGGCAAGCAGCAACCTCTTCTCATCGTCATCTTGAGAGACAATCGTCGCTTCACACACCACACAGAGCGAGTTTCAAAGCGCGAAAGAGGATGGAAGAAGGAAGAGACGTGTTGTCGTGTTGTCAAAATCTTTGGGGCGAGGAATGCTCGGATGACATCGGGATGGCAAATGCGGGACACATAGCGCCGGCACAATCCATTCATGGATGTCACCACCACCATCAGCATACCACCACCGCTCTTCACAACACAAATTCAACCTGGAGATATTTGATTCTCAGGAGAATGAACGAATCTTTTTTGAAAAGAATTTAGGTATCGGTGGTGGCTTCGTAATACGTCCGAGCTACATACATGCGCGTCATGAGGAAATTCACTTGCGATACGAGGCTGAGGGAGAACGAAGAGGGAGAGATAAGACGGAGAGCGACTAGGACAACTCAATTCTTTCGCAAGTATATATCTCACTCCTCCGTCCTTCATCTTTCCGTTCTTTACAAACACAAAATTAACTTCCCATATCGCAAATGAGATCTGGACCACTTTTGCTTTCAGCACCCTTGTACGCGCTCTCTGATGCCTTTTTTCTATGCTTGTTATTTAAAAATTATTGAGACCTCTATTCCTGAGACAGTTCTTTTCTATTGCTGTTGCTGCTCCCACTCCCATCGGCGGTGATATGGACAGCTGCTACCATCGCTCTGCCACGGCAAATATGAGGAATACATATGTTTGGGAAAGAAGTCAAGGCAGAGATAGATAGGCAGAGAGAGAAAGGGACATGTTAGGGGGGGTTTCGACGGGTGGATGTTGATTAGCCACAGGATTTATCTTGCTGGTCACGTTATTTTTATTGATCTTTTTTATCCCCAAGAGATATCGGAAAGTGCAGGTGCATTTTAAATGGTTAGAGGAAGATAACGGCGACAACCGGTTCTGCCTTCACACAGTCATGACTCCAAAGTCTTGTTCCTTCTACGATTGAGGAAGAGAAAGAATGAGGAAATGGAGAACGAATCTCACCCTCCACCCACTCTACTTTCGAGTTTCTTGAGTCGCGACGCTCCGTCTGTACACAACTTCGAATATTTGCTATTGATGTGACATGTAATCTTATATTTCCATTTCTGGGCGCCATGAAGTGGAACAGGTGAGGTGAGAGAGAACAAGTCCCTTAACCACGACCTTCGCATCAAGACACAACGCTAAGGTCGTTTAATACGGTATTAGAAGCGACCATAGTTTGCATTTTGTAGCTTCCGGTGGCCGCCACAGTCCCTGCTTTAGGCCCGGAGGTGTTACATCCAACCAAGAACCCCCTCGCCCACTACAGCGACTCCAAAGGCGAGGAACCTGCTAGCGCTTGCTCGGGTTTCCTGGGTTTACAGCGCTGTCGACACAATTTGCGGCATGGGCAGCGACTAGGATAGTATCTTCACGTAGACGGGAACAGCCGGCTCGTCTTCCTCTGAGTCACTGTACTGGACTAGTGGGTGTGGTGTCATGGCTTGCCTTGCAACCGTCTGGGCGCTCGGGTTTGCAGCGGCTTTGGGGTGGAGAGATGCAGCTCAAGACTCGAGCTAGAGTGGCGGGCGCCGGATGTTATAAAATGCAAAATATGGTCGTTCCCAGCACCGTATTTAGCGAGCCTATCGTTGGATTTCGGTGCTAGGGTCATTTTTAGGGGACTGAAAGATGAAAGTCAAAAACATAGAAATGGGAGACCTGAGCAGTCATCAGGTTCGAGGGAGCTGCGGGTGGCTATCCTCATCTATTCTCTCACTTTCTTCGCCAATCTGCGATGCCCCGGTATGCGAAGATGCGCCCAGATTACAGTCTGGGTACAACGTCCTTACATCACTAACATCCATGGTTGCGGAGATGGAGAAGTGGGTCTGTATTTTGTGTATATTTTTTATCATTGTTGTACAGAATCTTTGATATGCAAATGCCTTGATGCCCAGTCTACGCATCGCTATAAGTACACAGTATACACCCGGCCCGTCCATTTACAACTACATTGTTCTTCGTTTCATCTTCCCATGGTCGTCAAGAGCTGTTACTCTAAGCAAGCCACTGGCTCGACTCTCGCAAGTCCTGAGCTCGACCTTGGCAGGCCTCGCCTGCTCACTTAGGCAAGAGTAGCCTGCTCCATACCAGCAGACTCAAGCGCCTCAACCTTCTTCTTCTCAATCACCTCACCGATCTTCGCCAACATCTCCGGAGTCAACTTCGGCTGACCCTTATCCTTCTTCTCCTTCCTGATCTTCCTGTTGATCTCATTGACAGGAGTCTGCATGAGTCTGATACTCCTCCTCTTCTCCTCCTTGGCCTCCTCCTCCGCAATCTTCTGCTGAATGTAGCTCTCCTCATGTCTCGTCCTGAATATCGAGTACTTGTTTCTCAACTCATCAATCACACTCGACGGCATAGGTGGCTTAAGAAGTGTTGGAACAAATGTGCGGGTCTCGACATCCATACGGAGGGTATCGCAGTCATGGTCGACATACTTCTTTGGTTCGCGCTTTGGCCATGGGATGACGGTATTCAGGCCGGCGATGAAACGAGTCCACTTCTTGTGTCCGGTGTGGCGGTCGTAGAAGATGTTGCCGTTGACGATGTCGCGAACAATGACGTCGCGGACGGTGCCCGTCTCGGCGTCTGGGAGCGGGACGACGAGCTTGACGGCGGAGAGGGAGATGGGCTTTTCGATGGAGCGGACTGGGCGGACATCGCCTTCTTCGGCGGCTAACATCCATTTTGGTACTGCGATGTCGACCTGAAAACCCAGTTAGTTTTCTACCTTTCAATGGCTTCATGCTCACTTCTCAAGGAAAATGACATGGCTTATAAGAGGAAGTGCTCACCATGTTCAGTCCTTCAACAGTAACCTCTTGTCTCTTGCTATCCAACTCGATGACCTTTCCAATCTTTCCCTTATCGTGTCCCTCCATCAATACTACTCTGTCGTTCACGACAATGTTGCTGTGCTTCCATCCCTCCGGGTTGATCTCTTTCCGCTCCTTTGGAGTCAACTCTTGTCCTCTCATTCTGTTGGTGTGGATCGTTCCGTAGGTATCCTTCTGGCTTCCAACATCACGCTTTGGTGCCAAAGGTCCCAACTCCCAATCCTCACGTCTCGTTATCCGCGCAGCCTTGACATCGGCCAATTCCTGGTTGCGAGAAAATTGGTCTTGACGGCGGCGCTCGCGGCCCTCCATTCTGGTTGTCTTCTCCTTGCGGCCGGCAAGGCGGCGCGCCGCCTGCCTCTCGGCCATTTGCGTTCTCTTGAGGAGCGCTTGCATCGTGGTGGTGGAGGCCGCGATGTGGATGGGTTGGCTGGATGGAGTGTAACTTTTCGAGATGCGAGCTCGAATCTCGGATTGAGGCTAGACAGATTTGGGTTGGTGGACTGAGAGCCTTGCCCGTCAAGATGTAAGCCTTATTGACGAGGCAGAAACTTGTCAGAAGTCTGGGCGCGGCAGGCCTACGCTTATGTCAGCATCTCTGGAAGCCTTCACGTGCATTCCGTCTTCTTGGTGATCTCTATTTGGGGTGGCCAAATGAACGTTTCAAAGTGACATAGCAAAGGGTCAGCTTCATTGTTTCAGCGACGCGCGTTTGCACCATGATGATAATGCCTTGCTGTCTGCCTCGTCATATCAGATGCATATCAGATGAATCTGCCGAAAAATTATAGGTACCCGAGATATCAACAGAAGTGCATGCGGGAATGCAGACCTCAGTCTTGAGCGGCAGCTCTATGTGCAGCTATCACACAAGGCGAACACTGTCATGGAAATGAGTGAATCTCCCAGTGTAACGTCGCCTTAATAATAGTTTGACGACCGCGCCAGGCTGCGGAGATGAGAGTGCTTGTTTTAAGATGGAGACCTCTAATTGGGAACCGTCTGTCGTACTCGCGACTTCAGGCGCGAGCTGCCTCCTTTTATAAAGGGGAACCCGTCAGATAAGGTCGTGGGGCGGCAGATGAAGATATCGAGGCTGCCGGGGTCTCACAGAACAGGTCAGCGAGCATGCCGTGAGATATGGCTGGTAACAACTAGACTGAGACTTGTGTCTTGAAGCGAAGAAAGAAGCAGCAGCGGCATAATATATCTATCCCTGATTAGGTGACCGGCGTGATGCTGAGGCACAAGTGGTGTTTCTTTGCAATAGGGCCTTCATGTGAAGAGGTGGATCGCCGGAGAGCGGAAACTCCGTTGTGGCGGACGCCGAGCCCCCTTCGTATTCTCATAACGGGAAGATGAGTGCAGAAAGCGGCGGCACGGTCACGTTACCTCTGGTGAGGTGTAGCGCCCCGTCGGGAAAGCAAACATGCATAGCTGCATGATAGGCGGTAAATAGATAGAGGAGGAAACAAAGCTAACAAATAAACATCGGAATATAAATACCTCGCTTGTGTATAAAACTAGAACGTGTTCATCTTGTGGCGCGGCCATAAGTGTTGTCGCGGTCTCTGCCTCGTTCCACGGTGAGTCCGTGTGGTCCTGGCGCCCTGTCTGGTCCTCTCACTTCTCCGTGGTCTGTGCCTGCGCCTCTACGCCTGCGCCTGCCAATAAGCCAAACACGGCTAAGCAGCAAAGGGCAACAATCTGTCTCGCAACCTCGCTCTATCAACCTACAAACCCTCAACACCACTCAACCGCCACGCCATCTCAAACTCGCTCCTTTCGCGATACCCATACCACTAGAGACCTTCGTGCCGTCTCGTCTTGTTTCCTGTTATATTTGATACCCCCAACCCCCAACTCAACCACATCCAAAATGGCGGAGATCCGTCGCAAGCTCGTCATTGTTGGCGATGGTGCCTGTGGTAAGACTTGTTTGTTGATGTAAGTACACCTCCTGCTTAGCTACGACTCCAGGTTTGAGGTTTGGCGCAGTTCAAATGGCGACATTGCTAACGCTCGTCCAGTGTGTTCTCCAAGGGCACTTTCCCAGAGGTAGGCCTCCTGTTACCCAGACCCTGACGACCAAGGCTGCGGAATCGCAATCTCGCCAACATTTCACCTCGACAGCACACATGCGACAGCAGCGCTTCAAGTGACGCCAGAAATATACCGGAGCGGCCAGCTAACTTACGCTAGGTTTACGTCCCAACCGTCTTCGAGAACTACGTCGCCGATGTCGAGGTTGATGGAAAGCACGTCGAGTTGGCTTTGTGGGATACCGCCGGTCAAGAAGATTACGACCGTCTTCGCCCTCTCTCCTACCCAGACTCCCACGTCATCCTGATTTGCTTCGCCGTCGACTCCCCAGATTCCCTTGACAACGTTCAGGAGAAGGTACAACATCCCTGAGACACATCCGACTCGGCTTGGTTCAGCCAGCTAACACATAACTACAGTGGATCTCTGAGGTCCTCCATTTCTGCCAGGGTCTTCCAATCATCCTTGTCGGATGTAAGAAGGATCTCCGTTACGACCAGAAGACCATCGAGGAGCTCCACAAGACCTCCCAGAAGCCAGTTACTCCAGAGCAGGTACGTAGCACACAGCCACAGCCACACACGCGTTTCCAAAGCGGAGATACAAGGCTGCACAGACCTAGACCTCGGGATACAGAACTAACACATTACAGGGCGAGGAGATCCGCAAGAAGATCGGTGCCTACAAGTACCTCGAGTGCTCAGCAAAGACCAACGAGGGTGTCCGTGAGGTGTTTGAGCACGCTACCCGCGCCGCTCTCCTGTCCAAGAAGAGCGGAGGCAAGAAGCACAAGTGCCTCATTCTGTAAACATATCGATACCTCGGAAAGAATGGCGCTACTGAGGCCTGTTTTCGGGTAGAAGCCTGGTTGTCTTTGAGTGAGGACTCCTGTCTCATGACTTGCGGCTGTCTCGTCGGAGAGGTGTTGGCAGGGCTCAGGGAAGGGCCGGAGACGAGTGAGGCGTCTCTTTTCTATACAAGCTCAGAATGCTCCGCTGCACTTAGCACTTTATTTGTTCCTGTCTACTCTAGTCTCTTCTGAATCTTTCAAGCTGGCGCGCATGGGCGAAACTGCGAAACGTACGTACCGTATCAAACGATCAATCACTTAGTATTGGATGGAGAGGATACAAGGCTGAATATTAAACATATTGCTTCTTCTGTATTATGTATGAGAGGTGTCGATTCTAATCTCTAGCTTCCTATGGTAGCCCATTTGCCTTTCTTTTCGTTGATTTCCTGTTCACCGAGATCATGTCTTTGAATTGTTTACATACCCCAAGCAGTGTTCGTTTCCTGATCAAGTGAGCTTCATCGAGCTCCGTCCTTATGTCAAGCTCTGCATCGTCAACATTCTCACCCCCTCTACCTCGAATCTAAAGACTATAAGAGAAGACACGAGTCAGATGTGGGATTGGGTTCTGTCTTGAAGCGTATGCCGTGCTGATTTGGCGTGCCATGAAACTAAGATCTAGGGGTTACTATGAGGGAATTATCGCACTCTTCCGTGGAGCTCCTCGACCAAGAGATCGTCGATATCGTCCCTGGGGAGGATGTGGAGCTGTTGGATAGCATCTGTGCAATTATTGGTCAGTAAGCTTGAGAAAGAGTGGCCATGATACCAACCTGCTGATGGATAGCAGATTATGAACGTGGCAATAGGAAAGTCCTCGCCGTCGACATATGAGCAAACCAGCGCGTCATGTGCCCATCGCACAGGGTCTTCGCATCTACGGAGACCTCAGTATTGAAGCACGAAGGGGTGCTAGGAGCGCCTACGTCGTACTATGCGATATTACGCCACTTTTGAGTGTTTTTTCTGCCAGATCCGCGACAGGAGAATAAGGACCTCCATCTTCAAGTGGGCTTTCGCTGTCCATGGGCCCTGGTCGGAAGACTTTGACCTCAATATTTCCGACTGTGTCTGCTAATAATCTGCCCTGCTGGTTTTTTTTCAACACTTGCGTCCTCGACTAAATGGTTAGCAGTGAGCAAACACCGAAAGGGAGGGAGGTCTTTACCTATGTTAAGAGAGAACCTAAGCATTAGCAGACTGTAGTTGCCACTTTGGTCTTCTTGTCTAACATAGCCATCAATCATCAAAACCTCGGTGCGGCTAGAGCGCACCATAACCATGCTGTCAACCTCGTTGCCATCCACTGTAAGCCGAAATGTCAAGGAGTCACTTGCATAGAACTGACCTTTAAACACTTTCAGCTCGACGTCGAAACGTGCATCTGTGATTGCCCCGATATGCTTTACGACTACATCATCGGTGCTTCTATCGGAGGGCTCGGAGTCGTTGTTATACTCGATTGCGGCTTCATCTTCAACAGATACTGTGACTTAGATCTTGGGATGGGACTCTGTTACGGGCATTGTACTGCCATCCAACACTGCTGTCAGTTCAACGATTGAAACTCGCACCGCAGTATATCTCGGCTTTATAGCCGTCTGTCACGTCCAATCAACCCCGTCCGGCGGAGGGGGCCCGTTCCAGCACCAGCTCCTCACCTACCAGAGCAACCTCTGCGCACCAGCCCTGACCAACAGCGAAATCGATTTGCAAATTGAGACACCAATCGACAGCAGAATCAAAACCCGATTAACATCGCGGCCCTAATTCCATTATCCACCGACACAGCTTCCCGAGACAACTACCAGGGAGCAGAACATCCTCAAAGCACCACCTATGTTCTCCAAGCCTAGCTCTTCTTTCAGTTTCAGACACCGCAGAGTGCTCTTCGAGATCCGAGCTCCAGACGCTCTCCGAAAGGAGGATACATGCCGTTTGCGTTCTTTGAAACTCATGATGCGTCATGTCTCATCGGTCTTTCTGGCAGCGAATCATGCATCATTTATCTCTCTCGCTCCTGCGCTTGGAAGACAATGGTTGAGACTTCTTGTTTCATAGTCTGCTGCCAGAAAGATTGATGAGAGATAAATATGATTCGCTGCTTCAAAGTAAATGCAATCCCACGACTTAGCAAGCTCGGCTCTGCGATTATTTACTCAAGATGGCTCCTCCTCCTGCTGGTAAATGACATGGCACTGGCGCAGCTTTATTAGTCTCTAACGCTCATCTCACAGACACTGTCATACTAGATCCTGCGAGAGGCAGAGAGCTCGGAGCTCGACTGGCGCCGGTAATTAAGATTCTTCGGATATCATGAATTTGGGACCGACTGGAACGCCTGACGCCGAAGCCAAGTCGTTGCCGCTATGGCTGCTGAGGCATCTTTAGCCGACCCTGCTCCGGAAGACAACAAGGCAGAACTCAGAATGCCGTATAGGAACCTACTTCTCCTGCTCCGGCTGGCACTGGGGCGGAGTCTGAATTATCCGAGCTATCTGATGGGGAAGCTGAGGTACTATCTAAGAGGATGAAGAAAACGGCCAACAACTTGGAGAAGAAACTAAAGGCCCTTGAAATTGCGCAAGCTCAAGTAAATCAGTCAGTGCCACCTGTCACTCAACCACCACCTCCAGTTCGAGCTCAAGCTCAACCTGCTGCTCCGGGTTTCGCTCAAGCTCCAGCGTCGCCCTCTGAGCCTTCACTTCCAGCAGCAGCTTCTGCGCCTGGTTCCTCGTCCCCACCCGCCGCCGCGGCGCCTAAGGACACAGCATCTGGCAACGAAACAGCAGAAGGCTCAATAGCCGTTGACGGGCCTCCGAGGGGAGGCTGGAACACAGCCAGCACTGGGAAGAAGCGTGGTGTGGAAACAGCAGCGCTCAGCACTCCGTAAAAAAAAGATATAGAGGCAAGAAACCGCAATGTCAAGGAACGACTCGGGCAGGAAATCGATGCCTCACTGGTGCTCAAAAACATAGCGTTTACTGTGGAAGGCGTGAGCCTGGAGGGGACGACGGTGCGAAAGTTTGAACTGGTAGAGGAGGGCAATAAAAGAGATCGCGAGAATAACGATACTGGAGAGGAATGTCAGAACTATAAAGTTCGAGACGCGAGAGTATGGTAAGAGAGATCAAAGGATAAAAGCACTATATAAAGCATAACTCGGAAATGGCAGAGTACAAGACTGCAAACTTGTTAGCAGTGTGGTGGTCGATTTGGAAGACTGGAAGTAGACTTGGAAATTGACAATGGTATACTTTCGTATACTGCCAACTGATTAGTACTGGTGGTTATCGACCTGGAAGTTGGCTATGAAGTTGACGTCGACAAGGGCTTCCAGAGCGCAACATGTTAGCTGCCAGGGACATCGACTTCGTTGTTGTTGGAGAACAATGTGACTTTCAGCATTGATTCAACAATCGATACAAGGCCGCCATCGACGTCTTTGTTGTCTCACAAGTAATACAATCGTAGTCAGTCGTCAAAGAGGGCTTTCTAAAAGGCGATATCATCAAAGAATGACTTCGAAGAAACAGCCACCATAAAGATAAAGACCTGTACACATGTATTCAGATTCACGATTCACACACATATGAACAAAAGGTTATGTTGTCAGTCTCCGATTCGCTACTTGAAAGCTGATATCCTTAATATCCTTCTCAGTCCCTCCTATCCTGCTATGGTGCTCAGAGCACATAAATGTTTCAACATCAGATGAAAGACACCCTAACTGAACCACTGTCCCAATGTCGCTCCTTGTAGTGTAGTCTTCTGTGCCTATACCTACGTCCAGTCGTGAAGAGACAGCAGACAGGGAGGCCATGGTGAAGTTGAGGTGTTGTTGCGAAGGCGTTTACAAGTTCGAACCTTGGCGCTTCTTGGCTCCTGGGGTCTCCTTCTCATCGTCGGAAGAAGCACGGCGTTTGCTGCCAAGGCGCTGGATGGGGGATGGTGGTTGCTGAGCAGCCTGCTCGTCATCCTATGGAAAGAATGGGAAACCATCATCCCACATCTCGTTATCGGTATTCATGACATCTATGACATGGCTGGTGGCCTTTGGCTGAGGTCCAGTCTGTGCAACTGGATCGGCCTCATCCCAATCAGCAGTACCAGCAGAAGCTGGAGGTGGCACAGCTGGAACTCTCATTGCAATGAGTGCACCTTGGAGGGCATCATACGCGATGTCAATGGTAATGTTGGTGGCTGTCTGCAAGGTGTAACGCAGTGGACCGCCGCGAGTTCCGGGCAATGGGAAAAATACCTGGTGGAGTCTACCAATTGCACCCTGGAGCTCATGCTGCTCGATGCCGGCCAATGGAGTTGGGGAATTGACTCCCGTAGTCTGTTGGCTGAGGATCCGCAGTTCGACAGCATTGCGGGCACCTGTTGCAAACGACTGGGCCTCATGATCCTCAAAGCTGCTTGCAGTATAGCTTTCCAATATCTCTGGACCAGTCATGGCACGCCCGATCCCGTCCAATCTGGCGATGCGAGCAACCATGGACTGGAAAGTTCGTTCCAAAGAATTAAAGGCTGGTCCAGGTGGGAGTCCCTGGACATCTCCGTTGAAGCTGGTCGTTAGGGCACGGAGAGCCTCGCGCTCGAAGCGGACCTTGTAAAGGAGCAAGTTCAAGAGCTGTCAGCGATCGGTGATGGTGTTCATGGTGATGAATTTCAGAATGTGGTAGGCAGCGGTTAAGCTGTAAGAGAAGGTAACTCAAGTACATCGTCAACTTGTTGACCGTGGCGCGAGAATTGGTGGTGTTGCAAGTGTAGAAATAAGCGTGGGTCGTCGAGCTTTAGTTAAATCGACGTGTACTGGTTCAGTCAAGCTTGGAAGACTCGCAAAGAGGCGGTGCCAATTATTCTGGGATTCGAAGTATTGAAGGACTAGTAGGAGTACGACTGTTTTCTTGAAGATGGAAACGCCTTGAAAGCCGTGAATAACGAGATTTGGGCAAGGTTGACTGGACTTGACGCGTAACGAGAAAGAAAATTGGGGCGACGACAAGAAAGAGCATCGCAAAACAATAGGACTGGAACGGATGCTCTGAGCCCGTGTCTGTAGCTCAACCTGTCTGGCGTTGAGGTCTATTCTTCATACTTTGGTGTGGATGTTGTTTCATGAACCTTACCATACTGGACCACGGAGGCACTCTCCTATCAGGATACAAGACAATCATTTCAGGCTGCGTCACTAAAACTGTCAGCTCGTCTTTGTTGTTTTCCCTTGAAGGAAAAGCGATCATAAAGGAGGCTTGGTGTGATTGTTCCTTTGTCGTCGATTCGGATTTCGGGGCCGAAAGTCACGTGCACGAATGTTGGCTGATTACTGATTAGTGCAAATCCCTGTCGTGTTTTGACGCGCTACCAAGCGAGTTTTGTCAGCGTGAGTCGCGTCTCGATTTATCGCCGATACGCGTAAAGTACTTGACTCTTCGCTTCCACTCCACTCTGTCTCTTCCATCATCCCCTCGATAACACGCATCTTTCTTTCTCCTCCACACAACGCTCCAAACTGTCGAGACCCCTCATACTGCGCAATTATACCCCGAAGAGAGAAAAGAGAGAATCAATTGTTGGAGCATTACCTGTTAGAACGTCGCGTCCATAAAGCGCAGAGAATAATACGCAGATAATCCGCCACTATGTTCGTGTGGAAGCGTGGTATGTACTCCTCAATCCAGAGGCCTCACGCTACGTTCTAATAAGTCCCAGACGGAAGAAAGGAGCGTGTGCAGTTCGACAAAATCACAGCTCGCGTTTCGAGGCTGTGTTACGGCCTCGATGCCGAGCATGTCGATGCCGCTGCCATCACCCAAAAGGTCATCTCTGGTGTCTACCAAGGTGTTACCACGATCGAGTTGGACAACTTGGCCGCTGAGACTGCAGCATACATGACTGTCACCCATCCAGATTATGCCATTCTGGCCGCGCGTATTGCAGTCTCCAACCTTCACAAGCAGACCAAGAAGCAGTTCTCCTCGGTCATTTCCGACTTATACCACTGGGTCAACCCAAAGAACAACAAGCTGTCGCCTATGATTGCACCAAAGACATACGAGACCGTCATGAAGCATGCTGACGAGCTCAACTCCGCGATTGTCTACGATCGCGACTTTAACTACCAATACTTCGGCTTCAAGACTCTGGAGCGCTCATACCTCCTTCGTCTTGACGGCAAGGTCGCCGAGAGACCTCAGCACATGATTATGCGTGTTGCGGTTGGTATCCACGGTGATGATATCGAGAAGGCCATTGAGACATACAATCTCATGTCCAGCAAGTACTTTACTCACGCCTCCCCTACACTCTTCAACGCCGGTACCCCACAGGCACAGCTCTCTTCCTGCTTCTTGGTTGACATGAAGGAGGACTCCATTGAGGGTATCTACGACACTCTAAAGACCTGCGCGATGATTTCCAAGACTGCTGGCGGTATTGGACTCAACATTCACCGCATTCGTGCCACTGGCGCATACATTGCCGGTACCAACGGAAACTCCAATGGTATCGTTCCTATGCTTCGTGTCTTCAACAACACTGCGAGATACGTGGACCAAGGAGGAAACAAGCGTCCAGGTGCATTTGCCATCTACATTGAGCCATGGCACGCCGACGTCTTCGAGTTCCTCGACCTGAGGAAGAACCACGGAAAAGAGGAGGTTCGCGCTCGCGATCTCTTCTACGCGCTCTGGATTCCAGATCTGTTCATGAAGCGTGTCGAGAAGAACGCCGACTGGACTTTGATGTGTCCAAATGAGTGTCCTGGATTAGCCGATGTCTATGGTGAGGAGTATGAGGCTCTGTACGAAAGCTACGAGAAGGCTGGAAAGGGTCGCAAGACTATCAAGGCCCAGAAGCTCTGGTACTCTATTCTCGAGGCACAGACTGAGACTGGTAACCCATTCATGCTCTACAAGGATGCTTGCAATCGCAAGTCCAACCAGAAGAACTTGGGTACCATCCGCAGTTCTAACCTTTGCACTGAGATTGTTGAGTACTCTTCTCCAGATGAGGTCGCCGTCTGCAACTTGGCCTCCCTTGCTCTGCCAACTTTCGTTAACATGAACAACGGTACCTACGACTTCCACAAGCTCCACGAGGTCACACAGGTCGTCGTTAAGAACTTAAACAAAATCATTGAGGTCAACTATTACCCAGTCGAGGAGGCCAGACGCTCCAACTTCCGCCACAGACCTATCGCTGTCGGTGTCCAGGGCCTGGCTGATGCGTTTTTGGCTCTTCGTCTGCCATTCGACTCTCCAGAGGCCAAGCACCTCAACATTCAGATCTTTGAGACCATCTACCACGCTGCGTTGACCGCTTCGCTGGAGTTGGCCAAGGTTGATGGTCCATACTCTACTTACGAGGGTTCCCCAGTCTCCAAGGGTGAGCTCCAGTACGATATGTGGGGTGTCACTCCAACCGATCTTTGGGACTGGGATACTCTCAAGGCTGAAATTGCCCAGCACGGTGTCCGCAACTCTCTTCTCGTCGCACCGATGCCAACTGCCTCCACGTCCCAGATTCTCGGCTTCAACGAGTGCTTCGAGCCATATACCTCCAACATCTACTCCCGCCGTGTCTTGGCTGGTGAGTTCCAGGTCGTCAACCCATGGTTGCTCAAGGACCTCGTCGACATGGGTCTGTGGTCCGATAACATGAAGAACCGCATCATCGCCGACGGTGGATCCGTCCAGAACATCCCAAACATCCCAGCCGATATCAAGGCGCTCTACAAGACCGTTTGGGAGATATCCCAGCGCACCATCGTCCAGATGGCCGCTGACCGCGGTGCTTTCATCGATCAGTCCCAGTCTCTCAACATCCACATGAAAGATCCAACCATGGGCAAGATCACCTCTATGCACTTCGCTGGATGGAAGCTTGGTCTCAAGACCGGCATGTACTACCTCCGTACCATGGCCGCCTCTGCACCAATCCAGTTCACCGTCGACCAGGAGGCTCTTCTCGTTGCAGACACCAACGTCGCTCGTGAGCGCGGCAACGTCCGTAAGCCAATCCCAAAGCAGTACATTGCTCCATCACGCCCATCTGCTCCACGTCCATACATGAACACCAACTCCAATGCCAACGCTCAGGCTCGCCAGTCTGCTTTGGCGTCTGCACCAAACGGTGTGCCAACGCCATCGCAGACTCCGCCACCAGTCTCTATAGTCGCGGCTCCAACTGAGAGCCGTGAGTTCAAGGCTGATGCTACCAAGGGTAACAGCCCGAAGTTGGTCGAGGCTAAGCCTGTTGCGTTGACTGGTGAGGAGGAGGTCAAGATCCCAGGCGCTGAGAAGGAGCAGACTGAGGATAAGAAGGATGAGAGTGAATCCAGAGAAGGCGATATTTATGCCGAGGCTGTTCTTGCGTGCTCGATTGAGAACCCAGAGAGCTGTTTGATGTGCTCTGGTTAGATACTTGCGTTTGATAAAGCGTAAGTGATGTTATGGTGCGGTTAGATGAGATGAAGACGAAGTATATGGTTGATGGCTCACGCTATGCATGTTTCTTTGCTTTTGCATGCGCTTAAGATGGTTATTTGCGGGCGCTGGTGGTTGGACATGTAGTAGGTTATTGTATGCTAATGGGTAATTCAAAATGATATGCTAAATCTTGGTGTTGTCGATGTGTTATTGTATTGCGGTGTCTTGTGATCTGATTTTCTGCTAGGGTACTGAATGTGGACGTTTCTAGCTGAGGTCGAACCGTACTCAGCCTGCTTTCAGCTCGTACGAGACAAGTCAGCTGCGCCAACCTTTTTGTGTGCTAAACACAACAAGGAAGCTTGATGGTGGTGTGCCTGACGCCAGCTTAAGCTTATTGAGGTTGTCGATGTCTGTTAGGTAAAGGAAGTAAGGCTTTGCGGGCTTGCAGCTTCGTGTATACCAGTATCTGATATTGTTGTAAAGCACTGCCGATTGTTTTAAAGAATGAGTGAGAGTAGATAAGGTACAGCTGATGTTTATATATTCTCTAATCTAGGCGACCGAGTCACACTTTCACTCTGGGTTTTCACCTAAGGCAACCTCGCTCAGGCAAGTCTTTACCCAACCTACTTGTTAGCGGACCAGTCGGAGTACTGCTCATGTATTTTAGTAGCCAGTACAGCTTAGCAGCTGCAATAATGATACGATGCTTATTGAAGCCATCAGTCAAACGGTCCCATCTTCACCTAACAGAAGGCTATTCACGGACTGCACTCGACCGGACCGAATAGACCTTTTATGCCTTTTGTGCAGCTAAAATAGTACTAATTTGAAAACACGTGCCAGAGATTTGGCACAAGACAACTAAAGTCGAGTTTCATCTCACTATTTTAGGCCTAAACTTAGAAGTAAATCCAACAATTTGTCTCTTTGCACCTAGACATCACCCATTCGAAGAAAAATGCCCATAAAGGCGCCAAGTAGTTAAAACGTGGACCTACAAAAGGTCATAAGTCAAATGGCCTGGAGCTGAATTTCAGAAGGTCAAACGGCCGAGACCTCATACTGACAGGACCGTCCGTTCGACCACGCCGCCACCGACCACAACCACGACTTCATTGCAATGGCTTCGCAACCATCCACCGTCACCGACCGCCTCCAGTATTCTCATTGCCCTTCACCACTTCTAAAGCGATTCCATCTTTCAGAAGACACATAAACAACAGCAACCACGGATCCGTCGCAACAGCCGCGCAACCAGTTACCGTTACCGTTACCGATACTGCTCAGTGTGACATGTCTGACCCAGTTGGCCAGGCCGACCTCAGCCACAGTCTACCGACGATGGAATGGAGATCGACAATGAGATGTGGGATGATAGCCTCCCATTCTTTTCAGAAGCCGATGAGCAAAGTGTTCCAGCACCAGCTGTTCCAGTTCAGCCTGATACTGGAAGCAAACATCGTGCTTGTGAGCTCAAGACAGGTGAGTTCTAGGGGCTTTAGACAATGATTTCAACGTCTCAACTTGGCGTTGCTTAGACCCTCGGCGTTCTCGATGGCCGGGATACCATGGGGTTTTCATGTCTTGACTTGAAGATGTTCTTTGTAGTGAATCAAGCAAAGCACGGCTCATTATATTCTACTAGTCTATGCAAACAGTAGCTCCGGTCATGATGCTAATACTTGCTGAGACAGTTCTTCTTTGAGGGATTGTTCCACGGTTGTCGTCGATCTGGATTTCAGAGACACGACGAGACATGCCGGCAATGCAGCGTCCAGATGCGACCAACCGGATTTTGCTGCCTATAGCAACTTCCGTCTTCGTTAAGTTGCTTCTATCAGTAAGAGGTATGGATTGCTAATCAGTTACTATAAAGCAACGCTGTGATCGACAACTCGATGCTATTACCAGCCCTTTCAACCAACCTTATCCTGATTAGGCTTTAAGTTGACAACTGATCAGCCCAGCATGGCTATCACAAAGTCAGAGCCCAAAATTGAAATGAGGGTTATCGCCGACGGGAAGCCAGCTGTTGAGTATACCAACCAGCAAATGGAGGACGATAAGAATGTATGGAAGTTTATTGAAGCCACCACAGGTCCTCCGTTCACGGTTTCCATCAAATATCGCCCCAACTCAAATTTGAGGGAGACAGTGTAACCCTCACAACTACATCAATGGAGGTTACAGTAGTGGCATGATAGTATACAAAGGGTTTGAAGATGCGACATTTGTTCACCTCAATTCGACGTGGAAGCGCATCCCTGATGAGTCGTGCGGAATCCTTAAATACGCTTTCGATACACGAGGATCTGTCAGATTCTGTGAAAAACGGGTAGGTAAACCCCTGGAAAAGTGTGGCGACTCCTATGAAGATATCAAAGCCACAGTCCGTCTCATACAATCCACAACTGAGTTTTCGCTGGCTATTGAGAGGAGTCCGTTCGACAGCGATGTGGTACCTACACGCGCAGAGCCCTCCGTTCGAAGAGTTCTCTACTTAGATGATGACCCTATAGCTACATACAACTTCAGCTACAGGTCCAAAGGTATGGTTTTCCGTTTGAGTTGGATGACAACTTAACCCACAAACCTTCAGAATACAGAAGGTTTGCAAGGTTTGCATTAAATCCCGAGAACTATGCCTGAACCTCCGCATTCTAGCCAACTGAAGCGGCCTGTGTTGTACAAGCAAGACAGCCAGGTGTGCAAGCCTTCTGCACTCTTTCGCTTCTGAATGCCAGCAAAACTAGCCAAAGAACCAAACCGCACTGGGCCCCCAATGCACAGCCACCCAAGACGCGGCAGAAACCAAGGACAAGAAGCGGGCACTGGCCGCTGTCTCTCCCAAAACCAAGAAAGCCAGTAAGCTGAAGTCTGAGAGTGCTGAGGACAATGTCACCAGCAAGCAGATTGTGAAGACAATCCCCACAGTTGCGAAGAAGGAGAATACAGCCAGAAATCGATTGACAATCTGCCTAGCAAGAGGATCGACGACAATGATGACAACAATAAACTGGTTGACAAGCTGCCTAACAAGTGCAACGGTAAGGACGACAACAGCAAAGCGGCAGCCAATCTGCCTAGCAAAAGCAACGACAAGGATAACCGGAATAAAATGGCCGACAATATACCTACCAAGAGCAACGGCAAGCGTAACAGCAGCAAACCAATTGACAATCAAGCTAGCAATCTGCCAAACACGATCATCGACAGCAACGACGACTGCGACAGGAACGACCACGACGACGGAGTCGACGGAGTCGATGATGGTATTCTTAGCAAGCAGACAGAATATGTCAAAGAGTTCGCTTACCAGCGATAGAGTTGAGGTATATATTCTTCGATAATGCAGACGCTATGTAACCATATGTACGCTGCATGCAAACACCCATAAAAATGCATGCCAACCATCCTCCATGTATTCATCCTCAACGCCATGCTCCTTCATGCTAAGCCCATAAACACCTGCTAATTTCACTATCCACTCTTGTAGTTGATGGCATCTATCGATGCCCAAATAACTGTATAGCATCCATCTCATCCTCCTCCTCCTCCTCCTCCTCCATATCCTCATCGCTCGAACTCTCCTCGTCTTCCTCTTCTTCCTGCCCCAATTCCCTCCTCGACCTCCCCAACCAATCAAGTTCCGAGTCGTCCCATACCTCATCGCCGTCGTCTGCTACAGCCGTCGTGCTTTCGTCCCTGAAATAGTCTCCCCTTGTAGGCGACGCCGACCTGCCAAGCCGTGAGTCAACATAAGGGTCGAAGTGTTGGCCGCTGTTTGCGGCGTTTGGGTGTAAAAACTGTCGGGCGTGGCTGCTGTGCCGCCTTACACCTGGCCTAACACCAGGTATCTCCATACCCGCTGCCCCGTCTTCCTGGTCTGGAATCTGCGGCGCTTCGGTCGTCTCGTCCAACTGGTTTTCCTGGTTAATAATCGCAATCTGCCGGGTATTATACCCATGGCACACCCCACATTTCAGGCCAAGCCAATGATAAGGGGATATGGATTTTGCGCGGCAGTCTGTACAAGACACCAGCACCCTCATGTCGCGGAAGCCTTCGGGCATAGGCTGGGCTTCTATAGCTCTATCTAGCCCCCTAAACTGGCTCTCCATATTAACAACCGTCTGCTGACAAATCGGGCACTTATAGCTCCGCTGCATGTGTTCATGGTAACAATGTCTATGTATCGTATGCCCACACCTCATAAAGACGACCGCTTCGGTACTTTCAAACATCCACTCAGCGCAAATCGGACAGCAGGCCTGCGTACTCTTCTCAATACACCTATGGCTCCCCTGCAGAGAAATATTCATACACAGCCCACAAGTCTTGCAGTGGAAGAAATCCCTCCCTAGGCCTCTACCCACACGACAGATTCCGCAGTCGGCGCAGTGGTAGATAGACCGGTTTGGGTCGTCTTCCCAGAGGTGGCAGATGGCGCAGTAATAGTTAGCGGCGCGAGCACCGCAGCATTCGTTTGCGCATACTGAGCCAGCTTTTTGTGCCGTGCCGCAGAGCATGCAGAGCATATTCTTCGTCTCTCGTCTGGGAAGTTGATGGTTTTCGACCGCGTCGTGGCAGAGGCGGCAGGGATACCATTTTTGGCAGGTGAAGCATTGGAGCTTGACGTTGCGCTTGTAGTGTTCGCAGCCCAGCGGCCTGTCTTCTAGGAGTATGTTGTCGTCCTTCTTGTCTTCTGGCAGCGGCGCATATGATCTCGCTAGATCAGATTGTGCAAGGTGAAACTCAGTAGCTTGTTTTCCGGGCGGACTTGAGTTCCAAAAGTTGTATGAGCCGCTGGTCGGCGTCGCAGGCCTTATTTGCGTGGTAAGGTTGGAGGGTAACTCGGCCTCAACAGGCGGTGCGGCTTTAACTTGTTCCCTGATCTGGCTCTTTGTGTATCCCTCCGTGAGCAACTCGTGCATCTGCTTAGCCTTCTCTCCTGGTGAAGCTGTGGACGTTTGTATTTGTACGATCTTGCGCCTGAGGGCGCGCATCCCATCGTCTTCGTGAAGCGTGCTGGACGTCTGTCGTTCAGGGCCACCACGGCCTGGAGAATCAGTTGTCGGGCGCCGTAAAACAGGCGACTCATTCTGAAAGCGCTCTGGCACGCCAAAAGACGGGTTTGGGTTGTCAGACAAGTCGTTGTCGGAGTGTGTTGTGTTTGTTGGGGGGTTGAAGAAGCTCACGCCTGTTGACTGACGGCTTTCGACTTCAATAGAATACTGTGTGCTTAGGTCGGCCAACGGAGTCTGTTCGTCTTCGAGTGGTGGAGGCGATGAGACCATTGGCCGGTCTGTGAGACCTTGTGCGCTGCCATTGTCTTGACCCTCCATTACTATGTCTGTATTTACTTCCGCCGCAGTCGTTGTGGTTGGCGCAGCCCGGTGGATGTGCCGATTTGGTTCCTCGAGTTCTATCTCATTCTTCTCTTCTTGCTCTTGCGCTTCTTGCTCAAGTTGTTCCACTGTCGTGTGTCTATTCGTGACCGGATCTACCACATCTGTCGCCGCTGTTGTCGCAATCGCACTCCCCTCACTACCCGCTCTCGAGAACCTTCTAGCCTGGCGCAAGACCGGGTTGATAATAAAATCCGAAACAAGAGACGCCATCAAGCTCGCTTTCCGTGCATAAAAGTCGCTTAAAAGAAAAGAAGTCGTGATGTTGTTTGTAAAAGGAGCACAAGTCGACCTGGGTGCGACTGCTCGTGTTAAGACGGACCTCGAACCAGGGTCGGGACCCGTGGCGGGGGGCGACAATGACATCCAGCGCCGGGGTTAGCAGCGGAGCGGGCCCGCTAGTGCTGGCAACCTTGTCACGATAGACTGAGATTATGCACGATCGCGCCGAGGCTGTTTATATCTACTAGGGTTGTTTGCTAGAGTCTTTAGTCTGCTTCGATAGCATTTGGTCGAATTTACGTCTTTCATAATAATGATGGGCGCGAGTTGCTGAAAATTATGATCTTTCTTGTGCCTTGAACGATACGCAACCCTGGAAGCTCGTAAGCTTTGCATCACGGCCTGATCTCAACTTCGAGACCTCAACCTCACCTCACCACAACGTCAAGACGACCAGTTGGTAGCCCATCATGGTCGACAACGCCATCTTGGGTCAGATGGCCCTCGCGCTCTTCATCATGCTAGTCGCTTTCACAATCGTGTGTCGCCCATCCCCCCCGCCAACCGTACACCACTGACAACCTCAGCTCCGCGCCCAGGCTATCCTCCCACGAAACCGCAAACGCCGCGCTCCACGGAAGTCCATCAACAATGTTTCAACACACATTCTTATTGTTTTCGGCTCTGGTGGCCATACCGGGGAGATGTTATCGATGGTCCGTAATCTCGATGTGTCAAAATACACCTACCGCACCTATCTGATCTCGTCGGGCGACAAGCTCTCCGCCACAAAGGCTAGGGTCTTTGAAACATCATTGAGAGTTAAGCAACAAGGTGCTGGAGATGGAGAGGAGGACGACAACCATGTAGCACCCTACAGGATAGTCAGCGTGCCGAGAGCCAGAGCTATTCACCAGCCGATTTATACCACGCCATTCTCGTGCTTGAAGTGCATCACAGTGGCTGCTAAGCAGTTGCTGCCGTTTCAACGACCAAGTACCGACGGAGTCCCACGACCATTAGTCGGACCGCCAGACCTTATATTGACGAATGGACCGGCTACCGGTTTGATTGTGGTCATAGCAGCATTCATGTTGAGATTCTTCGATTTCACGGGGGGATTCGGGGACAAGCTTCACACAGTATATGCTGAGAGCTTTGCTAGGGTGGGCGGTCTGAGCTTAAGCGGGAAGGTTATCGACAAGTTGGGACTTGTGGACAGATTGGTTGTACAGTGGGAGAATAGCCTCGGTCCGGAAGGACTTGAGAGAGTGATGGCCGGTCCAGGGAAGGAGAGCGGCATTGTCAGAAACGCCAGAAACGCCAGAAACGGGAGAGAGTGGAGAGGATTTCTGGTTGAGTAGATGGCGTAGAGTCAATAAATGTCGCGCATCCTCCATTAATTCAGCATGCGCAACGTGCAAGCATCTTGCTGACCACGAGTTCATGTTCATGCTAGGAACGCTGCTTGTGTCTGATCTCTTTTCCGAAAACCAAGCACTGTTTGTTGGGAAGTATCTCAAATTGACCTTAACGCCGGGTATCATAACTCATCCCACCAGAATTCCTTGCCTCCTCTATCTCTCCTTCGTCCCAGTTGGCCTTATCTTCTTCCCTGCGCCGCCTTCTCAGCATCCAGCTCCTTCCTCCCATCTTCTTGCTCCTTGCGCAGCTCCCTGATCATCGTCTAATGTGCGTCAGTATCCATCCCACCAACGCCTCTTTCCAAGCCTAGAAGGTGTGGCGTAGAGTAAAGGCGCGTCCAGAGTACGTACTGCCAAAGCCTCAGGATTAACCCCATTCTCAACCATACTGATACACATTGAGAGTTGATTGCGGTCGAGGCCTGTGTTCTGCGCAGGTGTTAGCTTCATCCATGTAAATCTTCAATCCTCCTCCACAGCCAGTGCAGAGCTACATTTATGGAAAAGCCAGAGGATGGAGGGCAAAAGAGAGAAGCGACTTACCAGCAAAGTACTAATCTCAAGCAACACATCAACAACCTCCCTCGCAGCGTTCTGCTTCTGCACCAGTTCCGGCGCGTCACGATTTATGTTTGGCATGATGACCTTCTCCCCCTATCCGCTCCTTCAAATTTACGACTGATTAGGGGTCACAGAGTAAGCAAAGTAATCAAAAAAGTGACGCGTAACGGTCCGAAGGCTGTGGTGTTTGTTCGTCGCTACCAAGAAACAAGGCTGTGGCCGTGTTTTGGTGGGCAGGACGAGGCTGAAAATGATGATACCTTAGTGGATAGGCGGGGGACGATAGACGGCATTTCGCCAAGACGATTTGGTCACCCCATCAAATCAATTCGACCTCACCACAACTTCAGAAAATAACCGCTTATGCAACGGCCAGCAATTAATTTTGATGCTTATATCTCATTACCTCTTGCTTTCAATCTGGAAGTTCATCTGCTGAGGTTGTTGAACTGCTGCGGAATGACCACAATTTTGTGGTATCTAACCAAAAATTGCAGCCTAAACGGAATGCAGCATTGCAAGAGTCGCCAACATGCTTGTACGGCGGAACTTAACTTGCGCTAACCACTGTTATTCACATCAAGCGCACTATTGATGGAGTTTGTGCTGTTAGAGATGAGACACAAGCAAAAAAAACATTATGCTAAAGAAAGGAGACCGGACACTACTCAAAGTTGTCAAAGATCTTCTGAAAACCAACTCTCAAGGTTGAGAGTAGAGGGTGGAGGGAAACAGTTGTTAAGTTTGTTTTCCTTGTAGCATGATTGAGTCTATCAAATATTGAAAGAAGGGTTATGCTCTTAATTGAAAAGATATCTATGTATGTTCTCAACTTCCTTGTTGTCATTACCTTTGTCTGCTGTCTTCTCAAACACCTTGGCTTGTGGCTCCGCAGTGACAATTGGTTGTGCTTCCGTGTTCTGTGGTTGTTCGTTTTGCTGCGACTTTTCAGTGAACTCCACAACTTTAACCGGGACCTTTGGGATAACTCAGCGAGGCTTGTTATCTCAAGAAAACCGATTAATAAACTGCTTTGTTCTTCTTTCTTGATTTCAAGTTTGATTTTTCCTACTCCTATTTTCCTCTTCAACCCACAAGCTTTTAGGTCTCCTAAAAGTGCTTCTTAAGCTTTTTCATACACATGTCATCAACTGGCCCTTGAGTATGTTGAGTTTAGGCTGTCACAAGCTGACGCCTTCATGTCTCTCAAGGCTGTGCCTTGCGCACTTTGCCACTGTTGAGTCTAGGTGTCTTTACCTTATTTAAACACGTCTCATTCTGTTGTCAGAACACGTCTCGTTGCTGTCCAAACAGCTCGAGACGTCCTCCCGTAACACTCCACACATCTAATTCTTTGTGCCGTTCAGGCAACCATATGGCTGCTTGACAACTGAGCCAGCTAAAAAAGCTTGCTCCCCTCCCACTAGATAACCTTCCTTCAGACAGACATTCAGACACACTTCAATATTACTTCATTGATACTGTGTTCTCGACTTCTTTCGCTGAACCCTCAGAAGGCCGTTGTCTTGTCTCAACCTTTTACAACACAAGCCTACAACTTTGACGCATCTACCGACGCCTCTCCTGTCAAAAGGCTTCACCCCTCAACGATTTGTTTCCTGGAGAAGTGCTGTATTTGTTTGTCTCTCCTCAACCGCGTGGTTTAGGGTGTTCTCAAACTTTGTGATGAGGACACTCATTAAGGCTACCATGGTTTTCATTAGGGAGGTTGGTACTAGCTGTTTCTCTGTAGAGTTGATGTGGACAAGTGTTTTTCCGAGGTAATAGCAGAGGTATGTGGCATGCTTGCGGAGATTGTTGGGCCACGTTGTCGCCATGGCATTTATGTCGCACTGGGCAATGCGCACAAGTCCTGGCAGATCAATGGGCCGAAAGTTGGACTGCTAGGTGTGTGATAGTTTTGCAGGTTTCAAAAAGTACATTCTCGCTTTTTATGATGTTTTTTTTGAAGTGATGGGACACGTTGCGCAAATGATACCGCCCACTATGTTGTATGCCGCAAGTGAACCGAGGGAAAAAGATGCTGGGATGAGCCTCGTACGCAATGTTGAGTCTAGGCGTCTTTACCTTACTTAAACACGTCTCGTTCTGTTGTCATATCAACATTTTGTTCCACTTTAACAACTCTCAAACTCGGACTGTCACAACTTGCGCAAATCTTGCTTTAGCAATCCTGGAATCAGTTTTCAACACAACACCTCTAATGCAGCTATCACAACTATACCAGACGCTCACTATTACACAGTTTAACACTTTGGATTATCATCTCGACATTTGCTTTACTCTGTTCTTCCAGAATCATTCAGGACACTCCGCTTACAAATACTGATCTGGAAACCTCCACTACATTCCACCAGTTTCTGCCACATTCCCTAAGTTTCGTCGACATTCCGCTGCCTTTAGTAAGCACATAGCATTGACTGGAAACAAGGGAAACATTATGGAAAGTTCCGGAAAGGAACAGAACAGGTTTCTGAGACATGAATTTGTCGTACATGGAAACTGGCAGAAGATCATGGAATT